>VMHT01111477.1_pt1 | contig 20120 bp, 22 predicted proteins | sample 4693611 | NCBI WGS metagenome assembly VMHT01 (sample SAMN12280063, study PRJNA550983) | marine metagenome | isolation source: seawater sampled from same location over 5 years 0.02-0.2 micron viral filtrate | place: USA: collected off the coast of southern California halfway between the port... ...
AATTTGTGCCCAATCAATCATTCGAGCCTCGTTTTCCGAAACTGAGGATGTTCCTTCTTCCGGTTCTGGGTATTGGAACACTGGCGTTTTTCCCCCACCGTGTTGAGCGAGTGCGAGCATGGCCGTCATCTGTGCGCGAATCAGCGTTGAGACGTGAACCTCATCCATGTCGAGGTGAGCAATTTTTTTGCCACCATCTATCGCTTCTTGGATGCCGACGTTGGTGAGCGGAACATCCACCCACCCGGTGAACAACTTCGCAGCGTTCCACATCGATTGGCCGTGGCGCATTAAAATGAGCAGTGACATGAAGACTCCCTGTGCTGAGGGCAGCGCCGGTTCTCCATGAACATGGCGGCTCATTCAAGCGAGGAGGATTGGTAAGCCTGCAAGGATGAAGAGAGGCAATAAGCCCATGAGAAGATCCCTCAGCAGAAGGAAAAGCAATGTTTTGGTGTTAATTTCTGCCAATTTGTCGAACTCAGATTGCATCTTCTCATCAACGACTTCTGTGAGTTTTCCAGCTCCAGCCTTGGCTACTTCAACTGCAGCACCAAGGGCGATTCCACCCAACAACCCTTGAGGGGTCAATTTTCGTGCCATGAGTGCTCGAGCGGCCCAGACTTGGAGAGATCGCTTTGCGACGCGTTCTCCGGTTGACTCTTCTTTCGAAGAATCGATGACGCTTTCTTTAGCAGGACTGAGCGAAAATTTCTGTAACCACGAGCGAGCCTTCATCCCAACATCAGCGACTTTACGCAATTTTGCCAAATCTTGACGCTCAATCGCAGTCAGCATGCGACGTACTCTAGCGATTCGCAGCATGTCAACGAAAATCCAAATCATGAGACAGAGGATGAGAATCCCTATGCCGAGATCACTTACTTCCCCCCACGTAGCCCATCCGATTGGATCTGAGAGCAAGCGCACCATGAGAACCAACATTGGAGGGATGCTGAAAGCAAGAATTTCATTTAACGCCAGAACGCCAAACCCTCGAACTGGAAGGGAACGAAATTGCTTGATGGCCCAGCCTGAATGAGGCGCAAGTTTGGCAATTGCTTTGCGGAAAGGCATAGCGAGGAAGAGAAGGCGCAAAACAAGGGGCAGCCAAATGACAACCAGAACATACCCGTCCCAAGGCCCAGCGGGCGGGATTTCAGGGAGTTGTAGAGGGGTGGCCACGCTTTCAGATGGACCTCCATGATTTCAAGTCGACGCAGGTAGCAGTCGGAATGACCGCTTCCGAAGTCCTCATGAGCACTCACCGGTTGGACAAGCCATGCCCTTCACACACAACATGGCCGATTGGCTTGGATTTAACGTCGACAAAGAATGGTTAGAAGAAAACATTCGATGGAAGGATTTTGGCACAGGTGTCCGTTTGGGCCGTTTGTACCGCGAAGAGGCGTGTTCTCTTGTCCTGTATGAAGCCGATTCGGAAGTGACTGTGGATGCGTTCATGCCTCACAGCCATCCTGGTGGAGAAGCCTACATTGTCCTTGAAGGCGAAGTATGGGATGAAGATGGTACCTACCCCGCCGGGTCCCTTGTCTGGATGAATCGGGAGACGACACACACACCAAAGACGCGAGGTAAAACGCTAATCTTGGTGTTGTGGCCAGAAGGCGTCAAGAGCGCTTGAATGCCAACCCTACTCATCGCTGGAAACGGACCCCTGTTCGGCCCTTCGGGCTAATTCCTGTTCGAACTCTTGCCATAATTCCGCCTCAATCTGACGGCGTAGGACTGGTTCGAGATCTTGCTGGACCTGTTCTGCAATCTGTCCATAGAGTTCGGTTTGGACCCGTGCAGCCGTTTCGACTTCTGCCGCTTGGACGTAGTGTTGAACATCGGCCAAGGAGTATTGTTGGTTGTTGTTTTCTGCCTGGTGGCGCAGCACCTCAGCGTTGACGATACGCTCGATTTCCTTCATCAGACGAGCCACAATGCTCAGTTCCCAGACATCCCTTGGATGTGGCGTATCCATGTTGGTTGCCGTATTGTGCAGCGTTTGGACGATTCGAGCACGGACTGGATTGCCCACTTCGAAATCTCGAGCTCCCGAGACAAAACCAACCAGGGCTTGGAGCCATTCATTTTCATCCATGTTGCTGCCGCATCCTGGGCAATCAATCCCATGTTCGCTTGGGGTAAATTCGGAAGGTTGTTCGGCAACCAATTCCGTCTTTCGTTTGCGCCGTTTTGGCTGTGGAGATTGTTCGAGATCAAACGACATTGTGGAGCCAAAAGTGGTATTTTTTGGGACTGGATTGTTGCTCATCTTAGTGAAATCTTTCAGTTCTGGTGCATAAAAAGATATTCCCGTCAATCGTGTTCGTTTCCCCTTTTTCCGCGATATCAGGCAAAATTCGAAGGTTTTAGTCAACTGATGGTGCGTCAAGGTCGTATTCACCGGAGATCAACATGCCTTCGAAAAGGAATGGACCCGCTGGGACAACTGCGGCAATGAATCCGTGAATCAAGGCAGTGATTGTCCAATGCCTGCCAACACCAATGAACAGAAGACCGACATAGGCGGTAAAGAGGCCCCCATGGACGGCGCCGAACAACGACACCATCTCTGGTTCACCTGCAAAATACTTCATTGGCATGGCGTAGAACATCAAAATAAGGAATGAAAATCCTTCGAGGTAGCCAACAAACGCAAGCAAGGGCTTCATGCCTTGACCTCGACCATGGGTCTACTTGAACCGCACGACGGGCATAATTGGTCATCGCTGCCCTTGTAGTCATGCTTACAAGCAGGACAGACGGAAGCCAGTTCCATCTTGCCCATGGCTTCGATTGCTTCTCCTTGAAGAGACAAATAGCCGCTGTCTGCGTTGCCGACGGTGTAGCGTCCAGCGCCGCCAATGCGCACCAACAAATCAGGTGGCAAGGTGACGGTTCCAGTCTCATCAATGATCAGTTCTCGGTCTTTGCTGAGGTTCTCAACATCGACATCATCGCCGTGCTCGGCAACAAACCGGCCATCTCGAAGTTCGAGGGAGCGGTTGGCAAAAGAAGCAACTTCCTTTGAGTGCGTGACAATCAGGAACGATACTCCGTCGTTTTCGTGTAAATCCTTGAACAGTGCGAGCACTTCCCTGCTGGTCACTGGATCAAGCGCACCGGTCGGCTCATCTGCAAGGATAAGTCGTGGGTTTGTGATCAGGGCGCGGGAGATGGCAACGCGCTGTTGCTCTCCACCGCTGAGCATCATGGGGAGAGCGTGTTTTCGATGCCCCATCCCAAGCCGTTCAAGCATGGCATCGGCCAAAGCGAGTGCTTTCTTCGAAGAAACCCCTTGGTGACGCAATGGTTGAGCCACATTGTCACGTGCGTTCATCTGAGGCAATAGGTTGCCTTCTTGGAAAATGAAGGAAACCGTCTTTTGCCGCAATTCAACCAGTTCTTGGCCTGTCAAGCGAGTCATGTTGTTGCCAGCAAGCGAAACCGAGCCTGCGCTGGCTTTCATCAAACCACCAAGGCACTTCATCAACGTCGATTTGCCTGAGCCTGAAGGCCCGACAACGGCGATTGCCTCGCCCTCCTTCATGTCAAGATGAAGGCCCCGGAGAGCAACCACGTTTCCATCTTCTGCCTTCGATTCGTAGACGTGATAGAGTCCATCCGTTTTCAAAATACTTTCTTTCATCCTTCACTCCCCCTTGAGCACGCTGGCTAGATCGGACTTCAAGGCCCTCCGTGTGGTGACCAGAAGGGCAACAACGACGGCAGAGAACACCGACAACGAGACCAGCAACAGCTGCGTCCACGGATAGACCAGCGTTCGCTGTATTGTGGTGGTTGAGCCTCCAAAGATTTGGAAGATGAATCCAAAGATATCGAAGAAACCATTGAAGGAAAGGGCGACGCCTATGCCAAGAACGATGCCAAGGGCCATGGAAACTACGACGATGGAGAGGATTTCAAACAACACCAATCGAATGATTTGGTTTGGAGATGCCCCGATAGCTTGGAGGACTGACAATTCCTTTTGCCGTTGACTGAGCACAAGCGAAAGGAACACGAAACTCGATGCGATTGCTGCAATGCTTGCAACAACGAATTGCAACGAGAGCAATCCTGGTGTACCGAAGATGAGACCTCCATTGCGTTCAACGCTCTTGTGCGTGCTGGACCAGTCAAGGACACTTGAGACTCTAAAGTCCGCTGACAGGGTTGATGCAAGTGCCTCGAGTGCCTCATCTGAAACACCATTCACTTCAACAATCCAAGTGGTTGAGGTGTAATTTGACACAGCATCTGTCCCGACAAGGGCTTGCCACGAGGATTCACCGATGATCAATGAGGAACTCATGGTCGCTGCTGGGACGCCGGGAATGTATTCGTGGACGCCCATGTAATCCATCGGAGTTGTGAATGGCGTGATGACAATCTGCACGTTGGTGTCGGCAAGGAACAGCGGAGCCGCAAGCGGTGGTGGGACTTGAGAAAAGCCCGAGGCGCACGAAGTTTGGTTGGCAAAGGTGCCATCCGGACATGTTGCGTTTCCAAGGGTGGCAGATGAAAGGTCTGCTAAGCCGAACGCCCCTGAAAGGTCTGCTCCGATGAAGTTGGCCCCTTCCATTGAGCCTCCCATGAAGTTGACAAAGATGGCTTCCTTGAGGTTGGCTTGCGAGAGATCTGCGCCATCGAGGTTGGTGTCGAAGAATAGGGCTTGCCCAAGGTCTGCACCTGCAAGGTTTGCGTTGGAGAGGTCTGTGCCCGTGAGATCGACGGCTCCGAAGTCACGACCGCTGAGGTCTTGACCTGAGAGATTGAGCCCAGACCAGTCGCCTTCCATGAGCGAAGAATAGGCCTGGAACAGTGCAGTTGGATCCGTTTCGTTTGCGCCACCGCTGGAGAAATTGAATTCCAGTTTCTCCCACAGGAAAGTGATCTCCTCACTCTTCGAATCTGTTGGTTTCAACAACACGTCATCGAGTCTGTTTTCATCGCCTCGACCAGAACCTGCGATGTCCAATGAATACGCTGCATCTTCTCCCGCAGTAAAGCCGCCGTTGCTGTAAGCGAGCATGGCTTTGTCAGTGTTGGTTCCCGGAATGGCTTGTTCACTCCAGCGGAGAATGTCCTCATTGTCATCCAACAGCACCCACGTCAGCAATTTGTCGCCGCCGTTTACATCGTTGAGGAAAAGACTTGGAACCGTGGTGGCAATTGGTGTGACGCTTGCGTCGGTAAAGTTGCTCACCAATTCAAGAACCTGAGCCTCATTGTAAGGTTGTTCAAGCGTCACTTGAAGATCAGAACCAACGGTTGCGTCAACCGTTTTCTCGTCTACGAGCGTGCCGGTGTAACCTTGAACTGCCGCCAAAGTCACAATGGAGAGGGTTAACAGCATAATGACGGCAAGGCGATTGACCGATTCAGCTGACCCAGACCCTTTGAGTCCGCGCTTTACATCGTTCAGCAACGGTGTTCGGCTGAAGAGAAGTTGCATGATCTGAGGACCCTTGGCCCCGATTCTTCCGAGCAGCAATGCGCCACCAATCCACAAGGCGAAAGGACCGATGATTCCAAGCAAGCCTTCGAGGAAGAAGTTCGACACAATGCCGTCTTCGCTTCCATTCATCTCGAGCCATGTGTCAATGACGGCAAGCATGCCGAAGAGGAAGGCTAACCAGTGAAGCCAGCGCTTTGGTTCGGCTTTGGCGGTTGTCTTGCGAACACCTTCCTCAATTTCGAGGGCGATGAATTCACGCGCCCTGCTTCGTCCAAACAAGAGCGCAAGGCCCAATGTGGTCACGGCTGTGAAGATGGTTGCTCCAACACTGAGCGTTGGGTTAACATCGAAGTCACCTGTCCTAAATTCCATGAATCCTACCGCTGACAGGACAATTGGGACGGCCAGCAACGCCAGCAAGTACCCAGCAAGCCATGCCACTGAGGACATCACAAACAACTCAAGCAAAACCATGCTTTGCAATCTTGTCCCGTCTGCACCGATCACTCTGTGAATGCTTACTTCTCTGCGTCTTTGTTCAAGTGAAAGCACCAAACCATAGATCAACACGGCAATGGAAAGAATCACGATTGGAATCATAATGATGTAATCGAAAATTTGAATCAAGCCGAGGAAGATGTTGAGGAAGGTGATGGTGCCACTGACGATGTCGGTGTAATACAATTCCACCCCTTCATCGGTGTAATTCCCATCTTGGACCCTTGTGCCAAGATCCTCAAGCCATTCTGCCGCATCTGCGGTTGAACTTGTTGGCAGTTGACCGCGATCAATGGTCACGCCGAGGTACATGTGGTCGTTGTCCATCAAAGCAGCACGTTCTGTTTCTTCAAGCACGGTCCATGTGGTGAAAATCGGATTTGGCCCTAAGGTTGGGTTTCCAAGATCCCAAGGCTCGTAAACGCCGAGAACAGTCAAGTTCGTCGCCGTCATCGACATACGACAGTAGACCATTTCATTCTGCTCTGGAGTCACTTCACCGTCGCAATTTTCGGTGTTGACGGCCGCCTCTAGAAGGGTCGATTCATCAACCACATAGGCGAAAGTGAGGGAGTCAAGCACATCGCCAACGTTTGCTTTTGCTTCAGAGGCGATGGTGGAGGGAAGAATGATGCCGCGTTCGGCTTCCATCTTTTCTGGTGTTGGCCATTCTCCCAGGCCCGCGATAATGTTCTCGCCTAAACGGTCTGCAAACGTGCCGTTGAATGCTTCTGGACCGAGGAACCGTACTGCACGAGTGGTGGAAATTGGCGGGCCGGCTTCTGCGAGTTCCGGATAATCGAACGTGACGTTGCCCCAGTACGGATTCGCATCGTCTGTGATGGCCATCATTTCAAGGGGCTGAGCAACAATGAATTCTTGATTGAAGAATCCACCGCTGTGGATCCCCTGGCGTCCGAGAACGAGGGTGCAGTCGCTGAACTCACTGAACTCTTCCATCAGCTCGTCGCACACACCGGTCATGGTACTCGTGTTGTTCGACCAGCCACTGCTGTTTTCGACAGGCGTACGGGCGTATTCGATTTTAGCGTCAAATGGTTCACCTTTGAGCGATTCTTCGAAGAACAATTGCGAAAGCCCCACACCGTACGAGAGCACGGTCGTGATGACGAGCGATGCAAGGAAAACGCCAGCAATAACGGCTAGCCCGCGTTCTTTTCCACGCCAAGCGCTTAAACCAGCCAGCCTGAGTTGGGATGGCGTTTCTCGGACTTTGTGCATCAAGCGCATTGGTAATTTTTGGGACGGGGAGAAATCTGAAGGCTGAAGTTCGAGTTTGGTTAATTCATCGCTCATTCTTCTTCACCTCCATCTTCTTCATCGAGCCCCCAAGCAGATCGGATGTCAGATGCCTCGGTTTTCCCGTCATTGAGCAACAGCATACGGTCTGCGTTCGAGGCAAGATCTGGGTCGTGCGTGACCATGAGAATTGAAATCGGATTCACTTCATCGTGGCAGAGGTCCTTGAACAATTGAAGCACCTCTTTTCCACTGGCGATGTCGAGGTTTCCGGTTGGTTCATCAGCAAGCAGAACAGGTCGGTTTCCTGCAATGGCTCGTGCAATGGCAACCCGTTGTTGTTGTCCCCCAGAAAGTTGGTCTGGCACGTGATGCATCCTGTCCGCGAGTCCAACTTTTGAAAGTGCAATTTTAGCCGCTTCGTCTGCTTCTTTAGAGGACAGACCCGATAGTTCGAGGGCAATAGCCACATTGTCGACTGCAGTGAGGTTGTCGAGAAGGTGGAAATCCTGGAAGATCCAGCCGACTGATTCGCGACGCACATCAACCACATTTGCCGGGGTTTTTGTGCCATAGGATTTGTCCCCTAACTGGATGGTGCCAGAGTCGCCGGACAGAAGTCCCCCGATGATGTTTAGCAAGGTGGATTTCCCAGAGCCAGATGGACCCATCAAGGCAACCATTTCACCTTGTTTGATCTCCATGTCCACGCCCTTGAGGACTTGCAGCTTGTTTGATCCTGAGCCGAAGGTTTTTGTTAACTCGCTGACTTTAAGCATGACATCACCCAACAGTAAGCAACATCACAATCTTTTGCTATATCAACTCATGTCATGGGGCTATCGCCCTATGTAACGATTCGCAAATTTACAAGGCTTCGCGAGAACATGTAGAAATCAAATCAATTGTGATGCCACGAAGTGGCGATATGCTCACTCGACCTTACTGACGCCAACGGCGTTAGGTCCCTTTGGACTCTCGCCGATTTCGAATGTGACGGTGTCACCGTCGGTGATCTCTCCGGTCACTTCAGAGATGTGAACGAACAGGTCGTCGCCGCCCTCAATTTCAATAAATCCGAATCCTTTTACTTGGTTAAACCACTTGACAGTTCCTTGCGCCATGTACCCCGGTCAATTCTTCAAGTACTTGAGGAATATAGACCGAGACTCCCCTGTTAATGGGATATTCACGACCTTCATACTTCACGGAGACGTGGTTTTTGAGGCTGATTTCCGCATCATGCGTTGGAAAATCGGTGGGACCAAGGCTGCCCAGAACATCACATAATATCCGAAGGGAAGTTGTGGGGCTTCATCATGAGTGTCGAGTCGGTGATACGGCGTGCTCGCCTTGAGGTGGTGGGAAGGGTGGAGAGGAAGTTCCAGTAAGGTCCAACGGGACCAACGGTGACGGCTTTCCCAGGCGTGGGTGGCGTTTGCGCGCTCATTCGACCCACGGGACAAACCGTGGTGTTGCAGGTAATTGACGAACTCAAGAAGGAAGATTGCAATCAAGGCTTGTGAAGCGAAGGCAACGAAAAACGCCGTATTGTAGGCATAGAGGCCCAATAAAATCACTGCTTCGAGCAACAACGAGCGAAAGGTATCCTTTGGTCGGGCGCGCCAAGCACCTCGAAGTTGGAGAGGAACCGTGCGAAGAAAATGACCGTATACGCTGCGCCCCCATGGAGAGGATGTGGGGTCAACCGGCCGCGCCCAATGGCGATGATGCGTGTGGTTGTGTTCGACGGTAAAATGCAGATAGAGAACGCTCAGCAGGTCCAATCGCGCCAGCCACCAGCTTGGTGAGCGCAAGCGACGATGGCCGAGTTCATGAGCCGCAACGATGCCAGAACCACCGGTTGCAAGCCCGGTCGAAATGACGCCAAGCCATACGTAGCCAGTCAACCCGTCCATTGAGACCCTCAAGAGAAGCGCAATGACAATGATCGGCACCATGACGCCATGAAGATGAACAATGATGTTGTGAGCTCGGCCTTCTTGCAGCGGATCCGTTTCTTCGCTTGTGCCGACCATCGCATCGATGATTGGATAAAAGACAAGAACGGTGAGGATGGTAAGACCCATCCACCACGTTCCAAGCGCCAGACAAACCACGGTCATCACTGGAGCAAAAAGCCCTAGGAGATGAGGCTCCCATCTGTTCATGCATTAAGCATGAAGCCGAGTTTTAAGTGCCTTTGTGTTCACTGTCGGCCGAAAAACTGTCCAAGCTTCCGAAGCAGGGAAGTTTTGAAGATGCCATTGGTGAGTTCCTGTTCAGACATCACAGCGTCAACGTATGATTCGAGGTAGGTATCCATCAGAGTTGCCCCCCATCGTTGTGAAAGATGCCCCGAGCGTTTGGTGTGGCTCGGTAGTCGGCGATCGCGTGGATGATGCCATCCAATAGATTGCCGAAGATCCCGCTTCGATGCAGCTGTTGTTCCATTATTCCGTCTACGTAGGTTTCCAATTCAATGTCCATGCGTGTTCCCCCTGAAGTTCGTTTGTCTTCAGTGTATATTTGGAACCGGCCCTATATCAATCAGTGGTAAAATTGCCAACACATAGGTGCAAAAACAAAAGCAGGTGTTTATTTTAACACCTACTTGGATCAGCGTTGCAGTTCACTGAACACCTTCATATTGAGAAGAATTTCACCAAAATCTCTGGCGTAAGCGCATAAGCGTCGAACCGACTCCGAGAGGCGTAAATCAAACGCCATCCATTCGTTGGAACGGTGATTTTTCAGCAGGTCCTGTTCATGATTGATGAGCCGATGTTGACATTTCTTGAGGTCGTGTCTTGCTGCTTCAATCCGTGTTGAATCGCGTGTACGGATATTGATCATCAGTTCTTTCAAACTTGACTGCCATTCAGGAAGTTGCTCAAGCGGGGTCATTTCAATCATGTTCTTGGTGAGTTTTGGATGTTCAAGCACCAGCGTGGCGATGCTGAAGGCATGGTCCATCATGCGTTCGAGTGAGCGTGCAAGGTTGGCGTATTCCAATGCTTGAGTTCGTGTTAAGTTGAGTTGAGTGGCGACCAAATGCGAATCGAGAAGGATTCGTACCTGCCGTTCAATCAAATAGAGCAAGGCGTCCACTTCGTTTTCACGTTCCTCCGCATCCGTGATGTATTCACGATCTTCCCCGTCAAACACACTCAAAATGTCCCTTGCCAATGAAGTCACTTGAAGGTACATTCGATTGAGGCTTGCATGCAATGGCATATCTCCAGCATTCATTAAGCATCTAATCTCCGTCTTTGCGGGTTGTTCTTCCATGATTTCAAACCCACGCGTGCTGCGTAGGAATCGGCGGACTTGGACGCTTACTGCCTTCTGTTCAGACGGTTGGTGTTCAATATGAATCTCGTCAGATCCTGATATATAGGCACCCATCAAGTGATCATGGAGGCTATTGTCAGGGAGCTTCTTGGTTGAAAAATAGGCCCTTTGAGAAACACGAGTTTGTGCGTCCAGTGGAGTGACCCTCAACGCGCCACTTGGCCGCCAATCGACGCGCAGCGAGTCGCGAGCGTTGAGGCCTTGTGCCACCACCCAAGGTTTTGGCAAACTCACGGTAAACGTGCTACCGCCGGTCGATTGGAGTTTACGAACTTCATTTTCGCCCGGCCCTAACGACATGCTATCGTCTCCTGCCCTAAATACACCTATATAGAATATACATGGTTTTGGATATATACTGTATTCGGGGAGGGGACGCCATGGAACCCATCACGGTTGTATTGATTGGATTAGCTTTGGTTGTCTGCGCCTACATGGCTTGGAACATTGGTGCAAACGACGTAGCGAATGCAATGGGGACCTCTGTAGGGTCGCGAGCCCTCACCCTAAAGCAAGCGGTGATCATCGCTGCTGTGTTTGAATTCTGTGGCGCTTTCTTTGCTGGAGATGCTGTAACAGATACGGTGCGCAAGGGTATTCTCACCGTCGACTTTGCCGATGGCACCGTGGATGCTGTGCTTTCCCAAGACATCGCATTTGGTTTCATTGCTGCAATGATGGCAGCCGCAACCTGGCTCACCATCGCAACGCGAATGGGCTTACCAGTCTCGACCACACACTCCATCATCGGTGGAATTCTCGGTGTTGGACTGATTCTTGAAGTCAAGCACGGCACGTCGCTCATCGATTGGGAAGTTGTTCAGAAAGTCGTGATGTCTTGGGTCGCAAGTCCACTCATGGGCGGACTCATCGGGTTCTTCTCCTTCATGATCATCAAGAAGTTGATTCTAGAAAGTGAGAACCCAATCGACCGATCACGTTGGCTCGCACCAGTGCTTGCGTTCCCGACCTTCTTTGTTCTCGGCCTTGCTCTTCAATTCAAGGCGCTCAAAGGGTTCATTTCGAGAGCTGCTTCAGAAGGCTGGATTGAAAACAAGTACGACTGGCTTCCCGTCAAAGAAGACGGTGTGTTCGACCCGTGGGCGGACAATGCTTGGATTCCAATCAACTCCATCCTGCTCGCAGCCTTCATCGGAGCAGTGTCAAGCATTGCCCTTTACATGGTCCTTCGACGCATTGACATCAATGAAGAAAAGCGTGGATTCCGTGGTGTTGAGCGCATCTTTGTATGGCTTCAAATCATCACTGCAGCATACGTTGCTTTCGCCCACGGAGCAAACGACCGTTCCAATGCCATCGGCCCTATGGCCGCAGTTTGGCAAGTGCTGAGCAGCGACACGGGTGAACTCGCCGCTAAAGCAGATATCCCACTCTGGCTCATCCTCCTCGGATCAGCCGGTATTGCCATCGGTGTGATGACATGGGGATGGCGCGTTATGGAAACCATCGGAAAGAAGATCACCGATATCACACCAACCCGTGGTTTTGCTGCTGAATTCGGTGCTGCAACAACCATTCTCGTGTTCTCTATGCCGTTCTTGGCCGTCCCTGTTTCGACCACCCACACCCTCGTTGGTGCTGTGGTTGGGGTTGGACTGGCAGGTGGTGCCAAGGCCGTTGACTTCCGTGTCTTCGGAAAGATTGCCGCCTCGTGGGTTGCCAGCGTTCCTGCGGCTGCTTTCGGTGCAATTGTGTTGTTCGTCGCCTCGGGTGGCGAGTCGCTCAACATGATCGTCCTGCTCCCACTGTCCTTCATTGCGGTAGGGTATGCAATCTGGAAGAGCAGTGGCGAGGTTCACGTCGAAGATGCCCTTTCCGATGTGGGTGGCGATGGCCACTCCACCACTCCATTCGAATTGTTTCACGAGCACGCCCAAGCGGTTGAGAAGACCGTTGAGCACATGCTTGAGGCCGTCAACACTGCTTGCGATGGCGAGGATGCCTCTGAAGCCATCCAGGCCACCATTGAAGCGGAACTCGTGGCGGACAATGTCAAGACTGAAGTGCGTCGCTTAGCCCTCAACGACATGCGCATGGGCGTGCAGTTGTCGCTTGACGACTTCCTCTACATGGTGACTCGACAAGATCGCATTGCAGACTATGCACAGAACGTCGCTGAGCAGTTGGCCTTCCGCCCGCTGTTTGATGACGAGCAAGCAAAGGCCAACCTCAAGGAAATGGCGAAGGCTGTCAGCGAAACGGTGGCAAAGTACGAAGACGCTGTGGAAGCGCTCCGTGACTTCACCATCAGTGGACAAACCAAGGCTGCAGAAACGAAGCTTGCAGAACTCATTCGAGAAGTGAACCTCAAGGAGCACGAAGCCGATGGTGTCGAAGCAATGGCAGCAGCCCATGTCTTCACAAACGGCGAAGATGCACCGCTTGCAGCCATGCACATGTACCGTGTGTTGCAGCGACTTGACGACGTGGCAAACGCCTGTGAGAAAGCGGCCAACGCCTTCTTGCCGATCCTCAACCGCTGAGCGAGCCCTTGATACCAAGGCGCTACGAGGACTGGGTATCTGAGCCGTTCCCGACCGGGCGTCGCCCAACAGTGGAAGCAGGCCTCTGAGGGTGAGCACATGGCAGGCATGGATCCGCAACTGAAGGCAAAATTGCAAAAGCAGCGCTACCACATTGTTGGCGAACATGGTGGCGTCAAAACCTGCCATTGGACCAAAGAATCACTGCTCCGTGACCGTCAGTGCTACAAGGGCAAATTCTACGGCGTTCAAAGCCACAACTGCATGCAAATGTCACCAGTTGTTGATCAGTGCAACCTCGCTTGCACTTACTGTTGGCGAGAACCGCACATGGACACGCTCGAGTTAACCGACCAGGATCCGCTTGATCTTCTGTATGAGTCGGTGCGCGCTCAACGCCGTTTGCTCTCAGGGTTCGGTGGCAACCCGAAAGTACCACGTGAAAAATGGTTGGACGCTCAAAACCCAAAGCACGTTGCTATTTCTTTGAACGGCGAGCCAACGCTCTACACTCGCCTTTCTGAATACATGGATTTGTGCCACAAGCACGGCATGACAACCATGCTCGTCACCAACGGAACGTTGCCAAAGGTGCTCGAAAGGCTAGACACACTCCCTACGCAGCTCTATGTCTCGGTCGATGCTCCAAACAAGCAGGTGTTTGATGATGTGTGCCGCCCGAAGTACAACAACGGTGCATGGGAACAATTTGAGAAAACGATTGACTTGCTGCCTTCACTCGATACCAGGATTGTGGCTCGACACACCCTCATGAAAGGCGTCAACATGTCAGACAAGCACATTGAGCAGTTTGCTGCATTGGACAACCGAGCCGACCCGGATTTCATTGAAAACAAGGGCTATGTGTTCGTTGGACACAGCCGGGAGAACTTGAGCATCGAAAACATGCCAAGCCATGACGACATCATGGATTTCTCCAACAAGATTGCACCCTTGACAAGTCGAGAAGTGTTGTCTGATTCACGCCCGAGCCGTGTGGCTCTTGTGGGAAGAGAGATTTCACCAATCCCCATTCCAGAAGCTACAATGTTCTTCCCAGAAGATCTAGGAATCGCACCTTCGGTCAAGCATTTGCCAATGGCTTAAGCATCTGTCCTCATTGAATCAAATCAATGATGGCTTTGGGTTCAAGACAAGGTCCTGCGTTGAATCACTCTGCGGACGAATTGTCCATCAAAGCCTCGAACTCTTTGGTTGCCAAGATGAGTGTCGGGGCCCAAAGGCCAACAAAGACACCCAACATTTGATCGTCACCAATGAAGTAAATGTACAACGACAATACCACTGACAACATGCTTGCGATTAATCCAATTCTTGCTACGGTTCCACTCATATTTTGTTCACCTATCTGCTTAATTCACAACATTCACATTTAAAGGGGTGTTTCGAAAAGGTGCATAAATGGGGATTTTGATGACATAATATCGAACCACCCCGCCTCCAAATGCGTGTTGCTCGGGAATGGTTCAAGGAGACTGAAAAACGATTTATCGCCGCTCTCGGACATATTCATCGTTGTCAATTGACACCCTTGGCTATGCTAAGTCTAGGATTCATAATATGTGCTTTGAGAAGATGAATACAACCCAATCGCCACAAACAATGCTAAGATCACCGAAGATTGAACCATCCAGATACGTTCTGCCGTGAATTCTCCTAAAAGGAGGGAAAGAGCCATTGCAAACGCCTCAAATCCCGCTGTTGCAGTTTGAACCCGCCCCATATCCAGAGATGGGGATTTTAGCCATAGCCAGCTTCCTAAAACATTCGTTCCGAGCAGAGCAGCACCGATTGTTCGTAACCACGCAGTGTTGACTGCCTCTGCTTTGAGTAAATCACAAAACACGTCAGGGGCAGCAAGAAGGAAGAGACCGTACCCAAGGGAAGCCCAAAGATTGACTTGCATTGCTGGGCGCGCAAAGATATCAATTTTCATGCTTCGAAAAATGTCGTTCATCAAATAGTTCTTTGCAAAAGATTTGGTTTTGTTCTTTTGCGATTGAAACAACTCAAATCCTCAAAAATATCTGCTGTTATTGCTTCATTTTACACAACCTTCTCCTTCTGGAATCGAACCAGACCTTCTGCTTGCGCAGCGTGCACCGTACACCAAGGGAGGCCACTTTGGGCTTACCACCATTCTCGCCCAACACCATTTGTGTCAACACGTGCCAAAGTGCGAACCCCATTCTCTGGGCCAGTGGCAGATGTGGGCAAGATCTTCACGGCTCGTCTCCAAGCTCTGACAAGATGCCTGAAATTAACGGCCAGTGAAATTTGTACTCTTTATCGCTCATCCAAAAGATATCATCCTGCCATTGGTTGAATAGCCTGTGATGCCTCCAAGTCATGAAATCCTCCTGGGATTTCTCTGGGAAGTATATGTCAAAGAGGTGTACTGAGGTGAACATTGGTGCATTTTTCTGAGCATCGATGCTGATGAGACTCAACGGCCAATCGTTTCCAAGGCCCAGGTAAGCTTGCAAATAACCATCATTCCTCATCGACAACCCTCCTCCATTGAGGTGGAAGTTCATCCTCGACGTATTCATTTTCATCCATCGAAACGACGGTCAGTTCAAGCCTGTGAAGGGGTCTTGGTGCTTCGAATCCAAGTTCGTGATAATACGCTTCCACTGCCGCCATGACTTCTGTTAACTGAGCAGTTCCGTGCGCTACTGTGATGACTTCTCTGCAATCGAACGACTTCGAGGTGTGCATCGTGACCCCAAACGCTTGAGCCTTCGAATGCTGAATCAAATGCTTCGCTAGGTGAGGTGTAGCCGATGGACCCGACCATTTCAGTCCAACGATTGGATTGGACATCCAAGTTTCTTTGGTTTGAAGCACCGTCGTTTGATGCTTCCACCACGGGCATCTTCCAACCACCTGTTGTTGTAATGCATGCCTGACAGCCAACGCGGAATGCTTAGAGTGCAATGAAGGCGCCAGAGTAATCAGATCTCCGTACACAATGTTCAGATGGAAATGTTCGTTCTTGAGCCTGTACGATTTCTTCTTCGCTTCCTCAGGCAAACACTTTGCATGATCAAGGAGCCATTGGAGGTAAGCAAGGTAGCCCCCTTCGGGCCAGGCAAACCTCGCTGGAACTGGGGTTTTGAAGACCAGGCCATGTTCTCTTCCATCCATGTATACCGTGGACCATGTGTCGTGCCAGTTCTCCCAAGTGATGGCGTTTGAGTGGACGGTCTCTTCATGCTCTTCGTCCAGCATCGTTTGGACCTGGCTTGGCATCAACGCCATCTCTAGGATTGTGTTCCAGAACCAGGGCTTGATGGCCTCAAACCAGTTCACATCACCGAGAGCCCCATCCTTGTGATGATGCACCTTGAACACCGTTGCACTGTACGTTTGCATCTCGTGATTGGCGTTTTCCCCGAGCCATTCAATGGTGCACACTTCACTCATCGACGTCGATTCGGTGACTGGAAATTCTCCACCCGGATGGTTGTACCAGCAAGGGCCATACTCATCGGTCGGCACATGCTTGTGATCCAAAATCACAAGGCCACCGTCCCTGATGGTGTGTGCGATATGAGCCATCATCTCAGGAAAGGCATTGTTTCTGTTCTCAACAAACCCGTCAAGCCATGACAACCAATCGACGTAAAGGACGTCAATCGCTGGGGAGATGGACAAAAATTCGTATGCTTCCCTCATGACATGCAGTTGCCAGTGCGGTGTTGCAAGTGAAGTTTTTCTGTACACCGGCCAACCTTCCGAGGAGTCATTCAACCTCTGATAGATGGCATGGTTGATGACATCTGCATGGTATGGCCATTCATCAGGAACATGCAACATCCCGGCATCAACCAAGACCTGTAAAAATGGATGACCAGCATCTTCAAACAAGCTCATGCTGGCGTGGTAATGGCTTGCAGCAGCAGGATGAGCCACAACGATAGGTCTGTCTTCGTCGATGTCAAGGGGTAAACCAATGCCCATGCCATTGGCTTCACCATACGTGACACAGGTTCCAAACCCGTTGATTGGCAACTTCCTTGTCATGCCTTGACTCATCAAACACACCTCGGATGTCCAAGTGGCACAACCCTGAAGATTCTCTTCGTTTGCCTTTCGAGCCTTGTGTAATCATTGGCCAGGACAACACCACCCGAGCCGCTCTGTTTTGCGGTGTCGTAGATGGTGTCGTTGTGCATGGTGACGATATGGGCCGTGCACAGCTTGCCATTTGCATCTGGATCACTTGGTGGGTTGACCGAGTAAAAGCACAAGAAAAACAGGTCGTCGAGTTCAACCAGTTCGTCGATGTAATGCTCAATTCTCCTCACATCATGGTTGCAGTACGCCAATTGCATGCCGTATGGTTTGAGGGCATTCGACCAGGAGTGTGGTGATTGTGAATTGGTGATTGTCTTGAAATCATCAGCCTCCACATCGGCCCCTGTCGTTCTTGCAATCATAGCCAATGTTGTTGCAACGCATGAAGGCCCAATCTGCTTGGTGTGTTCAATCGCCATTTCTGGGAAGAATGGTCCTTGTGGCTCATCTGCATTCGGCGGGTCCCACAGTGGGGCATTTGCATTAGGTTTCCAGGCCATGTTCAAATCCACTCCTTTGTGAAGTCTTCACCGAAACAGGATGTGTCTTCATCGAAGTGAGCGATGCCATTTCCGTCACCATCCCTTTCACCCTTTTCGTGTCTTGTGTTCCAATCCCTCACCGATTCAAGTTCGTAGGAGGTCAGTTCAATCTGTAGTTTCAAATGCAGAGCAAGCAATTGCATCAGCATGGTCATGTCGATTGTGTTGTGTTTGCTGTTTTTTCTTCCGTTATTCTTTTCCATTTATTCACCTCATAGGTATTCTCTGTCTTGATGTGGCCTTCCAGATGGCCATTCTTCTTCGATTTCTTTGATGTATTCTATTTGCGCTAGATCGTGCTCAAATCCCATCTTCCAAATGTGCGTGTCTTCAATGCAAAGATGCAGCATAGAAAGCATGGCAAGAGCAAAGCATTGGTCTTGCTTTTGCTCAATGCAAAAGTCAACTTCAGTGGCTTGCCTTGTTGGTTTCCCCCCATAGACTGGCACGTGTTCTGGACAGGTCCAAAACGCACCGAGCGAATGTTCAACGATGCCCTTCATGAAGAAATGAAGGACATTTGGTTGCCATGGTGGGCCGAGTTGCTCAACCCCTTTGCCCACCGTCTTCTCGTAGTGCTTGACAAGCGAGCCAGGGGTCACCCAATCACCGTATTCGATGCACATGTCGAAGCTGAAGGTGTGACCATAATTTCCAGTCACCGTGACGGTGTAGCCATCAATAGCAATCGCTGAAGAACCGTGCATGAACTGCATTAATGCAAGCCAGTGCTCCCTTTCAGCCACCAGTTCTGGTGGGTCTGTTTCGGGTTCTCCAAACGTCAAGAAGTCGTCGAGCGAGGTCAGCACCAATTCCCATTCTGGCCATGTGTCCCATTCCTTGCTTTCTGCAATGTTATGTTGGTTGTAGGCTGAGAAAATCTGTATGAACTTCTCGGGCAACTGCAGGTTCGCATTGTGGTCGATGATGTCGTTCGGATGAGTGTATCCGTGTTCAACGAACCAATCTCCATTTCTGTTCAAAATCATCTTCTTTGTGTTGTTTTCCATTGTATCATTTCCTTTGTTGTTCCTTTTGTGTTGTTTTTCTTGGATTTTTTTGGTATGCCCTCGGGTCAAAGCAGGCAGAGGTACCCGGATTCGAACCGGGGTCCAGGGATCCGAAGCCCCTGATGCTATCCACTACACCATACCTCCATGCTGCTTTCAAACAGCGAAAACGCAAATGCAATGTTTGAAAAGAGCGATAACGCCCTTTTTGTGGTTGCATAAGCAGTGTTCACTGCCAAACCCAGATCAGTCGCACTAACTGCGATGACGGAGGGTCCGCATCAACGAAAATAGAATGTTGAATTTTGGTCCCCTCATGATTCTTCACCTGTTCTGGTACATCTTCTCATAAGTGGGCCACCTTAAAAAATGTTTCGGTCAGGAGAGCCTTTTTTGAGCATAATCTACTCCTAAGCGCCCAGAAAGTAACATTTCCGGGCGCACGCCCGCGACATACTATAGGGGAAAATTTACATTTTTATTGAAAATCGACTGCGTTTCGATCAGCCGCCGAATGCCCTTAAGATTCATAATTGACACAGGGGGTAGCGTATGAAAAGACCCACAGCAAGCCCTTTGATTTGCTATTACCTGAGCAATGGGTAATCGGATACACCCTCTGAACCTATCCAATAATCACTGAACTAGTCACAAGTCATGGTAGGATGAAAATTAGTATCTGGTAAGAAGTAAAAGCAACATTGAGGCGGCGAGAATAGCATTTACAGTTCTAATTTTGTTCCAACGATTCCATGGAATTTCGAAACCAACACGAAATGATGTAACTTCAGATTCCTCCAAAGACTCAATATCCAAATTTTGTAGTGAGTTATTTAGAGGAATATTAAATCTGAAAGTTGGCAATTGAACTCCGAATAGATACAGAATTGATGCAAATATGAGAAGATAGATTTGTGTTCCGCTAAGGTTCATTATTCCCAGAATCAATGTGATGATTATTGAGAGAATTGAACCTGCCCAGACGAGAATGAAAAGTGGTTGGTTGTTTTGTATGATTCCATCCATGTGTTTGAATGCCAAAAGATACTCCTTGTCAGTGAGTTTTGCTATGCCTGGCATAACAACGATCGCAAATCCAAACAACAACCCTGCCACCAACGAGCAGAGCATTATCGACAACATTAGTGCCACGTGTATAGGCTCCATGTTTGATGCCAAACGAACGTGTTAACAATTCTTCCTAATAACACATAATCGTGATTTAGAGTGTATCTGAGCAGAGGGGTCCCCTTTGCTCATCAAACAACTATTGTGTCTTGGATAGCATATACAATTGACCACACTGACTGACGGTCTGTATAATCGGATGTAGAATTATCAGTTTGGGAATATGATGTCATTTGGGTTATCTTGT
>VMHT01027713.1_pt1 | contig 20118 bp, 15 predicted proteins | sample 4693611 | NCBI WGS metagenome assembly VMHT01 (sample SAMN12280063, study PRJNA550983) | marine metagenome | isolation source: seawater sampled from same location over 5 years 0.02-0.2 micron viral filtrate | place: USA: collected off the coast of southern California halfway between the port... ...
AGTATCTCAAAGCATAGAGTTATTCAAAGGAGCAGTTTATCCTTCTGAATATACCAATGGATTTAACTGGACAAGTCAACCATTACTTACCAATAGTCCAGCAACGCAATCATTTAGTTCTACTGATTACTTAACAGCTACAGTATACGATACAAATGTAACGGTAAAATATTACCAAACAGGAAGTTTAACGGCTACTAAGAACTACGTACCTACAAGTAACTTTTCTGCTATACCTATAAGTCCTCTTAATATTGGATTATATACAGAGAGCGACGCTATAACTTTAGATGTTACAGGAAGCTCTATAAGATATGAGAAAGAAAATGACTGTAGAATAGAAAAACAAAGATTTGCATTTACAAATAAGTTTGGTTTTTGGGATTATTATACTAACCATACTGCATTAAGAAAACGTACTAACATAGATAGAAATACTTATAGTAGAGACTTTATAGATTATACTCAAAGAGTACCTTCTTATAATATATCCAATAGAGGAGATGTACAATACTATACTGAATATACAGATGAATTTGAGTTTACTACCGATCAAGTAACTGCAGAAACATCGCAATGGTTAAGAGAAATGTTTGAATCTAACGAAGTATACCTACAAAGCGGTAGTGATTTTATACCAATTAACATACTAAATAGTAATGAAACTATAGTTAACAATACTGCAAGATATAAAAATTATCAGTATACAGTTAATTATAGATTTGCTAATAATAGAGAACCAAGATAGATGGCGTATACTATAACACAAAAAGCAACCACTCCTAATGCAGCCTATACAAGGCTCATATATACTGTAAGCGGTAGTACTAATACTTATAGACCTCAATTTAAGTATGTATTAGATATATTTGAATCTGGTAGTACTGATAGATTACATAGAGTAGTACAAGAGGTTAATCCTGCCGGAGTATCTGTATTTGATCCTTCTAGGTTATTTCAAGGAGAATTAAAAGAAGACCAATCTTGGAAAATATCGTCTCTAACACCTTTTGTTTCTAGTAGTAAAGTATTTACGTTAAAGTTTGGAGAACAATACGGTACTTCAATATCTTCTAGTGTAGTAACAGTAGACGATGTACAGCAGACTAATACAGAAGTATTTAGAGGAGTAGTTGAACCAAATAACGGTATAGGGTACGATTGGCAATCTAGTTCTTATGCAGTACTTAGTAATATGCCTGCTACCATGTCAATGCAAGTAGATGACTACGGTACTATATCGGTTTACAATAATGACGTTAGTTATGTTAGTCAAAGCTTTTATTCTTCAAGTGTATCAGGTAGTTTCCTTGTACAAAGTAAAAGCTATACTATAACAGATAACTTTAGTTCAATACCTATCTCTGCTTCTACTCCTTATTGGAATAATGCAGAAGTAAACGTTAGTAGTTCATTAGGATTACAGAGTTACAAATATGAAGTATCAGATGAAACACACAGAGAAAAAACAAGGTTTGCCTTTATTAATAAATTGGGTACTTGGGACTTTTATAACAACTATAACCCGGTTAGGCAATCTATGCAAGTTAAGCGAGAGCAATATACTGCTCCTAGGGTGGATTATTCTAGCCTTACTTCTAATTATGATATAAGCCGTAGAGGTTTAAATACCTATCATAGTACGCAAGACGATACCTTTATAGTAGATACTGATTTTTTAGATAAGACTAATGCTAATTGGATAGAAGAATTATTAGAATCTCCTTCTGTATTTATACAAAGAAACGGAGAGTTTATTCCTATAATGATTACAGATAGTTCTTATACAGCTAATACAAATCAAGCAAGACAGAAACTATTTCAATATATTATAACGTTTAAACCTTCTAATCAACCATTTGGTAAATGGGAACCAGAGTATGTTAGTTGTCCTAAAATACAACCTGTATGCCCAGAGATACAAACTAATGCAATTACTGATATAGACTATACAACTCTTACTCTTAATGGAGAAGTAATTTATGACGGAGGTGGTACTGTTACTAGAGGATTTGCTTGGAATAGCGGTTCAACACCTACTATAGAGAATAATAACCTTGTTGCAGGAACAGGAGAAGGTATATACAGTGCTTCTTTAACAGGATTAGCTACAGGTAGTACTTTCTATGTAAGAGCTTATGCAAGTAACGAAGTATGTTTAATATACGGTAGTGAAGTTAATGCTAAAACTTTAGAATGTTCTGGTAGTAATGTAGAAACAGATCCTATAACTGGTACCTTCTACGGAGGATTTACAGCTAACGGAGAAGTAGTTTGTGAACCACCAGGTGATCTAAATGTAGAAAGAGGATTTGCTTATAGTTCTACAAATGCTAATCCAAGTGTAAGTGCTTCTTTATCAGTTAAAGCTGGATCAGGAGTTGGTATCTTTAGTAGCTCTATAACCTGTCTTACAGGATCTACAGATTACTACGTTAGAGCTTATGCTAGTTCTAGTGGTCATTTATACTATGGAGACGTAAAAGAAACAACAACCTCTACATTTAGTAACCCAACACTTACTGGTACTGCATCTGGTTCTTTATTTAGAGACTTATATATGATTACCCTTAGCGGTAGTATAACACCAGGTAGTGTTACAATAGAAGAAAGAGGATTTGCATTTAGTAGTCAATCTGCTTTACCAGATATTAGTTCATCTAACTCTATAAAACAAATAGTAGCAGGAGGACCAGGAGGTAATTATGAATTTATTTATACTTCATCTAATGCTGGTACTGAATACTTTGGAAGAGCTTATGCTAAATATACTTACTGTGGTGATGATTTTGTATTCTACGGTAATGTAGCTAGTTCTTCAACTCCACCATTTACAGGTAGTTTAAGAGATTTAGATCCTTATGGTTCAGGTAGTATACCTACTGCTTCTTTATTATACTGGTATGACTTTACAGATCAAACTCAGATGACATTTACGTCAAGTACTGCTTTAGAAAATTACGGTCAAATAACAGATATACAAAACAAAGGTGTAGTAGCATCAGCTTCTCTTAATGGAACAGCAGATAGCGATAAATATAAACCACCTCATTATATAGCACCAAACATAGAACAAGGTTATGCTCAATTCTATGGAGGTGATAACATTAACTCTGTACTTAATCAAAGAGGAGGAGACTTAGGTCAATTCGGTGATTATCCTGGTTTTAGTAGTTCGTCTATAAGTACTGCAATTTATTTCTCATGGGTAGATTTAGATACTATAAGTAATCAACCTAATATAGAATTTAGAGGTATGACACCAGGCTATCTATTCTCAGTTGCTTATTTACAAAGTCATGAAACCTTACCAGGAATAGGCGGTGAAGCAAGATGGTATAGTAGCGTAAGTAGTAGTTTTGACTTAGTTGGTAGTGAAGTAGAATTAAGTGATATAAGTTCTCAGAAACATGCTATGGCTACGTACTACTCTTATAGTGGATCTAATAATGCATGGCAATCTACTTACCTTATAGTATCAGGTTCTCCTATATCAGGAAGAACTGATTACGGTAGAGGTGCAGTAACTAGTTCAAGAGCACCTGGTGAAACTAAAGTTTCTCTTAACAGTAATTTCTTAGAGTATACAACGGGTGTTAGAAATAACGAAGGATTAGCAATTGGTGGTTCAGGAGAAGTTGAGTCTAAAGGTAACAATAACTTTAAATTAGCTCACTTCCTTCTATATACAGGAAGCTTAAGTGAAGCTCAAATAACAAGCGTAATAAATGATTTCTCTGCTTCTGTAACTTACGGAGGAGAATTAAATTCAATAAGTAATTAAGATGATAAACGATTTAATACTTAGAGTAACATATGACGATACAATATACGATTTAGACGTAGATGTAGATGTACCTTTAAGACTAGATATGTCAACGGTAGAGAGTCAAGAGTTTGGTAAAGTATTTGGCGTAGGTTCTCAAACATTTAACTTACCAGGTACAAGTAAAAACAATAGATTCTTTAAACATGCCTACTCTGTCTCTGCAACAGACGTACCTGCTTTTTATAATACCATATCGTGTTCTGTTTTACTAAACGGAGAGACGCTTCTAATAGGGCGTTTACAGCTAATGGAGGTAATTACTTCGGACGAAGGTTATATAGACTATAAAGTTCAAGTAACTGACACGGTATTACAGTTTCAAGAAGCATTAAATGGTCTACTAATTAAGAATGCAGACTTTAGTGCTTACAATCATACGTTTAATTCAGCATCTATAATAGATTCTTGGGATGATAATTTACTATCCGGTAGTATATTTTATCCACTAGCAGAGTACGGAGGACAGAATGATACTAATAATTTACCTTTTGCTACGTTTGCTTCTGGTAGTGCTTTCGATCAATCTACTTCTAGAGCATGGGATATAGCTTTACATCCATATGAACCAATACAATTCTTACCTGCTATAAAGGCTAAAGATTTACTTACAGTAATCTTCGATCAAGTAGGTTATAGGTATACAGGTTCTTTTACAGAAACAGCAGACTTTACTCAAGCTTATGTATTACCAAAAGGACAAGATGCATTAGGACCAGTAGTAGATCCTGACTTAGTAGCAACGTTTGAAGCAGAAGAAAATGTACCTCAATCCTTTGGTACAGGAGTAGTAAGTTCAGATCAAGTTAACTTTACAACAGAAATTAGTGACCCACAAAGTGCTTATAATACAGTACAGAGTCATTACGTATGTCCTGCTACTGGAGATTATATTTTTAGAGCAGATGTATCTTTTCCTCAACCTTTCTTAGGTACAACAGATATAGTAACGTTTACCTTAAGTTTAAATAAAGGTGTATATCCAAGTTCAGCTGCAGTAATAGATACAGCACGTATAACCACAAATATATTAGACTCAGGACCAACAATAAGTCTAGCAGTAGGAGGTAAACATAACCTTAACTCTGGAGATGATGTATGGGTAACGTTTAGTAAAACATCAGGAGGTAATGCTTTTAGTTTTAGTAACGCTCAATTTGCTTGTAGTGATGCACCACCAAGCGTAATAGATACTACGTTATTGATGAACTTACAGTTTCAATCTGATACTAAGAGTTTAGATATACTTCAAGGTTTTATGCAACAATATAATCTTGTAATGGTACCGGAAGAAGATTCTTCTAGAACTATTGTTATTGAAACGTTTGACGATTGGATAGGTCAAGGTGAAGTAAAAGATTGGTCTCAAAAATATAATACAGCTAGAAGAGTAGGTATAAACCATACCGTAGATGACTTAGCTAAAGAGACGTTTCTTAAGAATGCAGATGATGTAGATAGATTTTCTAAGATAACTATAGATAACCAACCCAATGATCAGTACGGTACTTTAAGATTATTAGCAGATAATAATATATCACAAGGAGAAGATACTATTGGTGATTTCTTTGCACCTGTAATACTATCAGGACCTTTCCAGGTAGCTAGTACACCAGCAAGAGATTTACCAGAATCACAATCGTTTGACTTTGATATAGATGTAAACGACAATACAGTATTTCCTCATTTATATAGATTTGAGAATAAACAAATAAGATCATTTGCTTTTAAACCAAGAATAGGGTATAAAGTAACTAATACAGTACAATATCCTTATGTAATAAAAATAGGAGATGTAGATAATAAATCAAGTATTTCTGGTAGTTATGCTACTCTATCTAACGTAGCTGCTTTGCCAGTTATATCTTCTTCTACTAATGACTTGTTATTTAACAATACTTATACACCTTATACTGACGTAGGTTTTAACCTTAACAACAGTGTATCTAATTACGAAAGATACTGGAAGACTTTTTATAGTAGTCTTTATTGGGAAAATGCTACTTTAGTAACTATGGATTTATTCTTTGAACCTTACGAATATCAAAGTATAAAACTTAACGATAGAATATTAGTAAATAATATAGCTTATCGAATAAATAAAATTAAAGGGTTTAACTTAACCCGTAGAGATGTAGTTACAGTAGAGTTACTAAGACTATATCCTTCTTACTTTGAAGCAACCGATGTAGTAGAGTGTCCTAAAGTAGAAACTTACGAAGCACAGAATATAACATCTCAATCTATGACATTATCCGGTAGTGTAACATCTATTGGTTCTGGTATACTTGAAAAAGGATTCGTAGTAAGTACATCAGATACTACTCCTACTATAGAAGAAGGAGCAACTAAATACGTTGTAGCAGGTGTTTCTGCTGGTGAGTACGATTATGACTTAACTGGACTTAATCCTGGTACTACTTATTATTACCAAGCATATGTAAGTTCAAGTCAAGAAGCTTGTGGTAATCCAATATATAATGGTGACTCAAGAGGAAATCCTACTTTAACTTCTAGTGCTTGTCCTGCTGTAATAACAGTTAGTGGTTCAGTACAAGGGCCTTATAAAGCTACTTTATTTGGTTCTACTACTAATACAGGATCAGGAGTCGTAGAGAGAGGATTTGTAATTAGTTCAACTGATACTAGTCCTGAGATAGGAGAAACTAACGTTAATAAGAAAATAAATGCTACAGGTAGTGCAGCTAATGTAGTAGAGAGCTGGAGTAATATAATAACAGGAAGTATAGATACTTGGTTATCTTGTAGTACTGATTATAACTTTAGAGCATATGCTTCTTCTAGTGAATGTTTAGAGTACGGTACTAACCTTACTTTTACAACTGAAGCTTGTCCAACAGGTTCTACACCATCTGATACTGGTAGTTGTATACCATTTAGTGCTTCTTTAGAAACAATATTTAACGGAGCTTGTAGTGAGACAATAGCACAAGTATTGCATACTGACTATACTGGTTCATGGCCTCCAACTCAAGGTTACTTAGACGGAGGAGGAGTAATGCATGTATATATGGATAGTAGCTGTAGTGTTGCTTCACCAAATACATACTATGCATTTGATAGTAGTTCAACTACGGGTACAGACGTTAATAGCTTCTTAAGAGTTAATGATGCAGTAGGAGACAATCCAGGAGACGTAATTTACATCTATAATTGTGAAGGTCCTTAAATAATTAAAATTCTATTTATATAATATATGGCAAAAGAGGTAGTAAATATAGACGTACAGGTCCAAACTAAATCCGTAGGTGAGTTAGAAACTGAATTAGCTAAAATTAACGAAGAGTTAAAACAAGTTAAGATAGGTAGTCAAGCTTTTAAAGACTTATCTGCAGATTCTCAAAAACTTACAGCAGAGTTAGAGACCGTAAATAGAGAGATCGAAGGATTTACTTTAGATAAGAAGATTGAAACATCTCAAGCAGCTGTATTAGGTTTAGCTGGAGGATTAGAAGCTACTGTAGGTACTTTAGGTCTATTAGGAGTAGAGTCAGAGGTATTCGGTAAGTTTGAAGAAAAAGCTATATCAGCATTAACTGCAGCAAGAGGATTTATAGATCTATCAGAAGGGTTTGGTAAATTAGCTAAGAATATATCTTTTGCAACTATAAAGTCTAAGATATTCGGTATAACAACTAAACAAGCTTTAATTGCAACAGGTATAGGTGTATTTGCAGTAGCGTTAGGTAGTATTGTAGCTTACTGGGATGATATTATAAAAGGAGTAGATAAAGCAGCTAAGAAGTTTCCTTTACTTGGAATTATAATTACTAAGATAGAAAACGGCTTCAATACTCTTATAGAGTCAATGAGACCGGTACTAGAGTTCTTTGGTATCTTACCAGATGCAGCAGAGAGAGCTAACAATAAGATTATAGAAGGTAATGAAGAATTAATTTCTTCTAATAAAAAGACTATAGATATACTAAAAGCAAGAGGAGCTACTCAAGAAGAGATTTATGCTAAACAAGAAGAGCTCTTAATGGCTGAGTTAGATAACCTTAAAAGAACTGATGCTGAAGCTGAAGATATAGAATCTAAAGCTCATGAATTAACTCTACTTAGAATAGCAGAAGAAACAAGAAAAAGAAAAGAAGCATTTGACGAAAGATTAAAACAAATTCAGTTAAGTGAAACTTTAGAGAAAGAAAGAGTAGAATTAGAAAAGGAATGGTTTGCTAACTTTGGTGATGAAGCTGCTATGTCGTTTGTAGAGGCATTTGATAAGACTGTAGAAGAAGAGTTTGAACCAGAATTTATTGACGAAGATTTCGATGACGTAATGGATGGGTTACTAGGAGAAGATGGTGTAGTAACTAAATTTAGAAAAGGATTAGATGATGCATTACAGCAAACTTTAGCTAATAAAGATAATTGGAATAACTTTTTTGATTTAGCCAATCAAGCATTTGGTAACATAGAGATGTTATCTCAACAGAAGTACGAAAGAACGTTACTTAACTTACAAAGAGAGAGAGATGAGATAATAAATAATACTAGTCTTACAGAGCAAGAAAGAGCAGCAGCATTAGAAAGAATAGAAAAGAAAGAAAAAGAAACAGAGATAAGAAGAATAAAAGCAGAAAGAGATCAATTTACTCTTAAACAAACCTTAGCAGGATTAGAAGCTATAATGAATGCTAAGATGTTTGCTATAGAAATGGTACAGATAGCTAAGAAACAAGTAGCTAATGCTACAGCAACAGCACAATAAATAGCTTTATCCGGTATTGCCGCTACTGGTAAAGCCTCTATGTCCTTAGGAGCCTTTGTAGCTGCATTAGGACCTTTTGGTATTGCTGCATTTGCTGCTACTATTGGAGGGGTAATTGCAAGTATTATATCTGCAAGAAAGAATGCTAAGTCACAAATAGCCGCTATAAGCGGTGGTGCCGGAGGTGGTGGCGGAGGCGGAGTACAAGTAGGATCTGCTCCATCACAAGGATTAGCTAATTTAGAAGATACATCAGCACCTCAATTTTCAGGAGCACAACCTGCAATAAGAACATATGTATTATCAGGAGATGTAACCTCTGCACAAGAGGCTGATAGTAAAATAAATAAAAGAAGAACGGTAGGATAAAATTTATATTATGAGGATAATCGAATTATTAATAGACAAGTTAGAAGAGTTTAATGGGTTTGATGCAGTAGCATTAGTAGAAGAACCAGCTATAGAATTAGATTTCTTTGCTTTTAACAATAAAGAAGTATTAGATACAATTAAGTTTGAAGTACTAAAACTTGCAATGAAAGAAAAATTTGTAGAAAGACTACCCGGAGAAGGTAAAGATAGCTACATAGCAAGATGTATACCGGTACTAAAGTCAGAAGGATACGGTGACGATCAAGCAGCAGCTATATGTTATGATGCTTTAAAACTAGATAGTCACGAAGAATACGAGCATAAAACTCTTTATGTCTCTGTAGTTAAAACAGACGATGGTAAAAAGTATGTTATAGACGATACGTTACTACCAGAGTTACACTTAGAGAGAGGTAAGAAATACTGTATCGATCAATGTGATGAGTCAAATCAAGACCATCCTATGAGATTATCTATAACTCCTGACGGTATACATAACGGAGGTAAAGCTTATTTAGGTCAAGGAACTGACGAAGTAGAGTATCAATTAGATAAAATACATTTCTGTCCTAAAACATCTACACCAGAAGTACTTTATTATTACTGTGTTAATCATCCAGGAATGGGAGGTAGATTTGTAATGGTACAAAAAGAAATGGACTTAGATATAGATGTATCTAGTCTACCAGATTATGCTAACCCTTTAGAAGACCAAGAATATGAATTTGAATCCTTTAATGACTATCCTGAATCTGCCACTAATGCCGCTAAAAGAGCCCTTAAGTGGAGAGAAGATCATCCAGACAATGATTGCGGGACCCGTGTGGGATGGGCCAGAGCTAATCAGCTTGCTGACAGACGAAACATATCAGAAGATACTATTGCAAGAATGGCTTCGTTTGCTAGACATTTACAATACGAAGATGTCCCATACTCAGAGGGATGCGGAGGTCTTATGGTTGATGCTTGGGGAGGACGTGCCGGAATAGAATGGGCTAAAAATAAGCTAGAAAGAATAAGAGCAAGTAAGGTGTCTCTCTCTAATGAAAGTATTATAGAAAGTCTACCTATAGAAGAACAAGAGAACATCTTTAAGACACTATCAGATAGAGGGATTAACGAAGCTAAGTTAGGTAAAGATGGCTATGAAAGAGTAGAACCAGAAGAATTCTTTAAAAACGTATTTACTTCTGCAACTACAGGACTACCAATAAAGGGAGATGCTAAACAAGCAGATGCTATAACTACAAAAGGTGCTAAGGTATTATACGAATACGTAGGGCCATTAGATGAAAAGACTAGAAAGTTTTGTAGAAGAATGTTATCATTAAGTAAAAAAGGTACTTTATGGTCTAAAGCAGACTTACAAAACATACAAGGTAGTAACCCAGAGTTTCCACAATACTATAATATATTTCTATACAAAGGGTCTTATGGTTGTAGACATTCTTGGAAAGCAGTTTATCTATACCAAAAGAAACCTAAGAAAGCTAAAGTTACTGTAACGTTTATGCAGAAAGCTGAGTTAGCTTCTAAAGAGTTTAAGTTTGGATTAAACGAAGATAAGAAAAGAGTAGTAGGTCCAATGCTTGTTCCTAATAAACTTATAATGAGAATGGATGCTGAAGGTAATCCTTTTTATGTATATTTTAGTGAAGATACAGTAAGATCTATAGCTGAAAAAGCAATTAAAGAAAAACTAATAGATATAGTTAACTTAGAACACAATCCAGATATGCCAGTAAAGGCACATATGACTAGTAGTTGGATAAAAGAATCAGATGACGATAAATCTAGTATGTATGGTTTAAACGTACCTATGGGTACTTGGATGGCAGAGTATAAGATAGAAGACGATAACGTATGGCAGATGATTAAGGATGGAGTTATTAACGGGTTTAGTATAGAAGGTTTCTTTCAAAATAAAAAGATACAATAATAATATATAAATATATATAGATATATGGAACTAAGTAACTTTCAAACAGGTGGAATAGGTTTTATGAGCTCAAGCGTAGTATCATTTATGCATCTACAAGACGTACTAATTGCCTTTTTATTAGGGTTTGTTGGTGCTATGGGTGCTTGGCTATTTAAATTTATAGTGGAAAAGCTTACAAAATAACGTGTCTCTCCTATTATTTTTGAATAGTTATATATAAGCCTATTTATTACTATAGAAAAGACACTTAACTAACTTAAAAATTCAATATTGTGAAAAAAGAAGAATTAAAGGACTTAGTGAAAGGCTATTTCAATCTAACAGACAAACAAGACGAAATCAAAGAATCAAAAGAAATTACTAAAGAAGCATTTGCATCAGGAGAGTTAATTGACGGAACTAAAGTCAATAACGGATCTGATAAAGATCTTGAAGTTGGTGATAGCTTATTCGTAGAAACTGAAGCTGGTGAAACAGTAGATGCTCCTTCTGGAGAACACGAGATGAAAGATGGTACTGTTGTTGTTGTAGATGGAGAAGGCAAAATAACAGGTCTACACAAAGACGGTGAAACCGGTCAAGGATCTCTTGCAGAAGAGTTACCAGATTCAGGTCCTGCTAAAATCTTAAACGAGAAAGACGAAATGTCAGAAGTTAAAGAAGAAGTAGCACTTGCTGACGCAATCGAAGAATCAGGTGATTTACCAATGGCAGAACATAGCGACGACGAAGAAGCTATGGCACACCATGAAATGAAAGAAGAGATTATCGAAGCTATCATGGAAGTAGTATCTCCTATGATGGATGAGATGAAAAAGAAACTAGAAGAGCACGAAGAAAAAATGAAAGAACATTATTCTTCAGCAGCTAGTGATTCAGTAACTGAAAAAGCTTTTAGTAAAGCTGGATTTGGTTCAAAGCCAGAAGGAGAAGTATTAAACTTTTCTAATGGTGATTTAAAAGCTATGCAATACGCTAACGTATTAAGTAGAGCTTCAAAAAACAATTAATTAACAAACTTTAAAATTTAAAAATTATGGCATTAGATGTATCTGCATTATCAGACTTCAATAACGAAGTAGCAGGAAAAGTCGTTCCTAAGATTGTATTTGAAGGATATACTACTTCAATACTACCAATCCAGGAAGGTATTAAATACCAAGAGCCGTTAAACATATTCGAAGTTGATTTACAAATCCAAGCCGGAGATTGTGTTTCAAATGCTTCAGGATCTTTTGACGCGACTCAAAGAACAATTACAGTTACTCAAAGAACTTCTTACGATGGGCTTTGTTTAGACAACCTAAATCCAAAGTACTTAGGTATTTCGGCTTTAGATAGAGGATCGTACAACGAGACTTTCAAATTAGCTTCTATATACACGGAGCAAATCGTTAACCAAATGAAAAAAGCAGATGATGCTTTCCTATGGGGTGCAGGTCAATTCGGAACCTTTACTTCAGCATCTACAGCAGGAGTAGTAATTCCTGATGCAGCTACAGGATCAGTATCTTCAGCTACAATTCTTGGGATCACTGACGCAATGATAGAAAACTTATCTGACGATGTAGCAGATAGAGATGATTTAACTATCTGGATGTCTGTATCTAACTTTAGAAAATTCATTACAGCGTTAAGAGGAATTAACAACTATTACTTCGACCCAAGCTCTATTTCTAATAGAACTGGTATCTTACAAATAGCTTATCCATTCCAAAATGTAAAAGTAGTAGGAACAAGTGGTATCTCTGGAGACAGAATCGCACTTATGCCTGATGCTTATGCAGTAGTAGGAGTAGATCTATTGAGTGACGTTGAAAACTTCCAACTTTGGTATGATATTAATGCAGACCAATTAAAACATAGATTAAAATCTAAGTTAGGTTCGCAAGTAGCGTTCCCAGAGTACATCGTTTCTAACGGATTAAACTAATATAACCTATAGAGGGTCTTTAATTAGGCCCTTTATACTAACCTAAAAAAACTAAAATTATGGCATGTAACATTTCAAGCGGATTTACTTTAGCATGTAGAGACAATAGCGGGGGTATAAAAAATATTTATATTCTTTCAGGCTCTGTATCCTCAGTAGTTGAAGCTTCAGAAGGTCTAATTAGTGCATTATCGGGTTCAGGTGTATTTTATAAATTTGAATTAACGAAAAACACTGGAGACTTTACAGAGACTCCTACTCCAAGTTTAGAAAATGGAACTGTTTTTTATGATTCTACAATCAACGTAGCGTTTCACAAATTACAATCAAGTATCAGAAATCAAGTTAAAGTATTAGCTCAGAATCCTGATCTTAAAATAATTGTAGAAACTAACAATGGTGTTGAATCACCGTACACAGGAAGATTCTTTTATGTCGGAAGATATAGAGGAGCAACTCTTTCAGGGGGAGCAGCAACATCCGGAACAGCTTTCGGAGATGCTAATCAATACGCTCTAGCTTTTCAAGGCATGGAGCCGGAACCTGCAGATGAAATTTCAACTTCTGACGGTACTTTAGCAGTCGCACTATCTGGAATAACAGTAGGCTAATTATACAATAACTAAAGGGGAAAGGTTCTAAACTATCTTTCCCTTTTTTTTTAAACGAATTAAATGATAAACTTAATTAAAGAAGGTACTACTAATACAATAGCAATATCACCTGCTACAGCTAGTATCTACCATTCACAAGTAAGCGGATCATTCAGATTAAACATTACACAGGACTATGATATGTCCAGTGCAAGTCTTGCTTTGGATAAGCTAGCACCAGTTCCGGCTGGATATTATAATAACTATTTGTTATTTAGCGTTCCATCAAGTCTTATACCGTCTCAGAGCGGTAATTATTCTTATGTATTAGTAGAAGGTATAACTGGTACTGGTATATGGGGAAATACAACAGAAACATTTGGCCTTGCAGACTTTAAATGGACTGACGAAGGTACGTTTATAAATGATAGACAAATAGATTCAGGTAGAGTAAGAGTTGTTGGATTGGATGATCCTTCGTATCTTAGTTATATCGGTGGTCCACAAGAAGGACAATATACAACTTATCATAAATAATTATGGCAAAGAATAAAAATAAAATGCATTTCGCCAAAGTAGAAAGGTTTAACTCAGAGCAAGTAAACTTTCAAGAGAAGATACAAGGCAAATATGTAAAGAGTGGTAACGATAATAGGTTTCCACAATATCTTATAGACTTATACAACAGATCAGCAATACATGCTGCTTGTGTAGATTCTATTGTCCATGGAGTTATAGGACAAGGGTTAACAGCAAACGATGAGCTTTTTTTAGAGCATGCAAATAGTAGAGGAGAAACATGGAATGATATCTTTAAGAAAATATCTTTAGATTATATCTTACACGGTAGCTTTGCTTTAGAAGTTATCTACAGTAGAGATAGAACTAAAATAGCAGAAGCATATCATATTGACTTTTCAACTCTTAGAGCTAAAGAAAAAAACCATAGAGGAATTATTCCTGGATACTATATTTCTAACGAATGGAAAGTATTTACTGCTCATACAGACGATAATACAATGTATCTTCCAGTATTTAATACTAAGAAAGCAAGAGATGAAGCTTCTCAAATCTTTGTCGTACACAACTACAGACCAGGTCAACAGTACTATCCGTTACCTTCTTATAATGGAGCCCTTAGAACCATTGAGTTAGACGTAGAAATAGATAATTTCCATGTTAATAACATAAAGAATGGCTTAGCACCAAGTTTAGCTATAACAACTTATACAAATGGAGCTAATGACGATGTAGAGTCTATAGAGGCTATGTTAAGGTCTAACTATGGCGGAACTGATAATGCTGGTTCATTAATATATATGGATGTAGATAGTCCAGAAAATAAACCAGATATAACACCAATACCTCAGAATGGAGCTGATGGTTATTATACTGCGATTAACGATATGTCTATTCAGCAGATACTAACAGCACATAGAGTTACAAGTCCTATGTTATTAGGAATAAAAACAGAAGGTCAGTTAGGTGGTAGATCAGAACTAATAGATGCTAGAATATTATTCGAACATAACGTTATTGAACCATTCCAGCAACAAATATTAAGACAATTAGAGGGTATTATGCAAGTTAATTACCCAGACATAGTCTTAGGAGTAGAAACTCAAACTTTATATGAAGATGGAGAAGTAGAAGAAGATGTAGTAACTTCAGTAGAGGTAACTGACTCAGAAGCTGAACAAGTAGAGAGATCAGACGAAACTAACGTAGAAGACGTACCAAGAAATTTAGAATAAAGATATGACAAATACATTTTTAATATCAGAAGCTCAAATACGAAATTATACTGACATCGAAGATAACATCGATTCAGCATTAGTTAAAAACGGTATAAGAGAAGCACAGGATATAAAGCTACAACCAATTATAGGTACTTTACTAATAGATAAACTTTATTCTTTAGTAGATGCAGGTACTATGGGAGATGCGGCTAATGCAGACTATAAAACGTTATTAGATAGCTATATTCAAGATATGCTTATATATGCAGCTTATTACTATATACTAGACTCAGTATACATAAGAAGTAGAAACAATGGATTACTTATACCTGATGGTGGAGAAAATTCTATTGCAGCAGATAGATCTATGTATAACGTTAAAAGACAAGCAGTACAAAATAAAATGGAATTCTATTCTAATTTATTAACAGACTATATAATAGAAGAACAAACTTTATATCCAGAGTTAAATGCTTCAAATAAACTATTCGAATTAAATCCTGATTACGATGAGAAATATGGTTCTCCATTTATCTTTAACCATAAAGGAAAAATGACTAGAGAGTTTATAAGAAGAGGATACAGAGTTTACGACACAAGATATAAACAATACCCACAATAATTATGGCACTAAATTACAATTTAACTAACCAGGAAATAAAGGATACATTTCAGCAGCTTGCACAGGTATCTGGTAGTATAGCTACTAATCAAGGTCAAGCAAGTGGATCTGCTATTTTAGATGGTTCAGGTAGTAGAGTAGAAAACTTACACGTAACTGCTAGTCATGCAGTATCATCTTCTTTTGCTGACTTAGCTAAGAGTGCTACAACTGCTACTTTAGCAAATACTGCTTCTTTCTTTGGAGAGGGTATGGTGACTGCCTCAGCGGTAGCTTCAACTATTACGTTTACTAAAGATAACGGTACTACATTTGATATACAGATAGCTCAATCAGGTTCAGTAGAATCAGCTTCTTATGCTGCTTTTGCTAGTAATGCAGAGTCTTCATCTTATGCAGTTTCTGCTTCTAGTGCTATATATACAGTATCAAGTTCTTATGCAATTAAAGCTAGTTCATCAGATACAGCTACATCAGCTACAACAGCAACTTCTGCTTCACATGCAGTAATAGCAGATAGCGCTTTAAGTTCTACTTCCGCTACTAGTGCTTCTCATGCAGAGTTTGCAGATCTAGCAGAGTTAGCAAATAACGCAACTGCTGCAGTAAGTGCATCTCACTCTTTAAAAGCTAACTTAGCAGATAATGCTACTAATGCAGTAACGGCTTCACATGCGGTTAGTGCTTTAAGTTCTTCTCATGCTATAAAGGCTAATTCAGCAGACAGTGCTACTAGCGCTACAACGGCAACATCAGCATCACATTCGGAAAGATCAGACTTTGCAGGTACAGCAGATTCAGCTACTTCGGCTTCTCATTCAGAGTTTGCTGATTTAGCAGAACTAGCTAACAATGCTACAGCAGCGGTTTCTGCTTCTTATGCTTTAAGTTCATCAGTAGTAAATGACCCTAACGTAGCTTACATAAATAAAAATAATGTATTTACAGGTGACCAAACGTTTAACGATATAACAGTTAATGGTACTGGTTCATTTGCTTATATAGAGTCAGTAACAGGTTCAGCTAAGAATATAGGAGAATCTTTTATAGTACTTACTAACGATACTCCTGCTCAAAGATATGCAGGAATAAAAGTATACGATAGTGGTAGTACTGCAGCTACAGCTTCTCTAGAATGGGATGGTTTAAATGATAACTGGATTATAGCAGAAGAGACTGGAAATACAGGAGCTGTACTAACAGGCGTTACAGGTAGTAGAGGCTCAGAAGCTTTACCTACTATAAACGTATTACAAAAAGGAGCAGGACATCATAGTTTAACTAACTCTAACATTACCGATGACGGTACAAGTGTTAGTGTTTCTACGTCAGTTACTTCTAGTAATGGATTTAGATCTAGTGGATTTAACAAACCTTCTAGCTTTAATGGCGATGTAAGTGCATTTAGTTTAACTACTACTGGAGAGGTATTAGCTAAAGCTTCTTTTAGTACTACAGCAGGAATGACTTTAGGAGAAGTTGGCACACCTAAGAGATTGGGATACTTTAAAGCAAATACAGATATAGGATCTAATTCAGGTGTAGGTGCAGCAGCAGGTTTATACATAGTAGATGCTAATCAATCAGATGCATTTGTAGGTACAATAGCTAACTTTAGTAATCCATTCGATGAAGCAGATTCAGGTTCGTTTATTATGCAAGGTGGAGCTAATGCAGATTCTAATTATCAGAATACGATAATGTATGCTAATGAGGCTAATGGTTTCCCTCACTTTGTAAAATCAACTTACTTTGACAAACCAGTATTTGTATCTAGTAGTTTACAAGTTACAGGTTCTTTAGACGTTAATGGAGCTTTAACACCAAGTAGTATATCTACAGGTAATATAGTTGCAACTGCAGTTACTTCTAGTAATGGATTCTCTTCTACAGCAATTAACGCAGCTTCTAACTTTAACGGTAACGTTCAGGCGTTTAGTTTTGGTACTACAGGGGCAGTTAGTTTAGATGCTTCGTTTAGTACAACAACAGGGCTTAGCTTTGGTACATATGCAGGACCGGTTAAAACTATTGGTACTACAATTTATTATACGTCTGCAAGTCAAGCAAGTAGTGCGATAAGATACTACGGTCAATATATTATCGATAGAGATCAAAGTAACTCATTTGTTGGTAACTTTGTAAATTTAGGAAGTTTAGATACAGCAGATAAGACTGCTTTTGTAATTCAAGGTGGTGCTAATGCAGATGCAGATTATAGTAACACTATTATGTCTGCTAACGAAACAGATGGTTTTCCTAAGTTTCAAAAATCAGTACATTTTCTTAAGAAAGTAATTACTTCAGGCTCTGTTGCTACAGAGGTTATTAGTGGTTCTCACAATGGTAGTAATATCTTTATAGATTACTCTCAAGGTAGTATGTTTGACGTAGAGTTAAAGTCAGGTAGTCTTTTAGTAGTAGAAGCACAGAATATAGAAAAAGGTATGACTGCAATGATTAAATTAAGACAACCTACTGCTACAGGTGCATATGGTACTATTGATTTTGCAGATGCTTATAAGTTTGCAGACGGTACTAAAGTACAGGCAACACAAGCTTCAGGTAGTGTAGATATACTTACTGTTACTTCTTTTGACGGAACTACTTTAGATACTACATCTGTTAAGAATTTAAAATAATAGAATATGTTAATTAAACCTTTTGGCTTTGCAGGAGCAGGTGGAGTAAGTGAATGGGACCCTACTCTTGATGGAGATCTTACAATAAATTATTGGTATGATTTTACCTCTAACGATTATGTAACGTTAAGTGGTAGTTCAACTAATGTATTAGATATACTTCCTAGACAAAAGCCAGCAGGAGAAACAGGTGAAGGTAGATTACATGATGCTTCTGGTACTTCTAAAGGGTATACTAACCCGGTAGAGTGGAATACTAATTTTAACATAGACTGTATAAACATAAATAATGCTGCATTATTCTCAGGTAGTGATTCTTTAAACTTAAACTGGATACCAAGTGGTAGTACAAATAACGATGAATGGTCGGCTGTATGTATAACTGCTACTGATGATTGGCAGGATAGAGGTACTACAAATAGTATTGCAGCATGGAATATAACAGCTACTGGAGATGGTTATGATAGTTTAAACTTATTTATAAATAAAAACGGTGGTTTAGGTAGTAGTTGTAGTGGGAGTGGTGACTTCGATGTTGCTTATGGTAACTACAACGGTTCGAATTGGAACGATACAAGATTTCAAAACATGACTGCTAATCCTTCTGGTTCAAGTGGTGAAGGTTATGTACCTAATATGTATAGTACAACCTTTAGCGGTGATAGTAATCCAGCAGATGCAAGTTTTACTGTTAACAATCGTGACGAATGTAGTGGTTTATCTTTTACTAAAGCTTCAGGTAATAGTTGCGGTTTATGTATCGCTGCAGCTCCTACGTTTACAAGTGCAAATAGTTACAACGGTAGGTATTGGCATTTCATTACTTATAAAGGTATTCTTACAGAAGCGCAGATGAAAAGTTTATACGATACTTGGAGAGAGCATTATTTAGCTTTAGCACCATAGTTATCTTTATAACGTAACCAAACATCTCTCATTATTCTAGTCCTATCTTCTATAGGAAAGCCAGTAAAGTGCCATATAAAAGCATACTTAATAAAGAACGGTGTAGGATCTTCGTTTAACTGCCAATTGTGTTTAAACATATCTTTTTTATGTATAGAGAATAAGTTCCAAGTAGGAGGCAGATATTTTATTTTTACTTTATTTAGTTTCAGTACATAGTTAAGAACGGTTTGTACTTTACCAACACCTTTTATTAGATCTAAGTCTTTACCATAATGTAAGTATAATCCTTGTAACTCATCAAAAATATACTTATGCTCTTTAGTAAAGAAACATACACCGGAGTTAAAATAGTTATCTAAAATAAAGTCATCAGTAGCTGCTTTAGGAAAAAAAGGTTTATAAGCATCTAAAGATCTAAGAATCCATCCTATACTAGCTCTATCGTTTACTACACAGAATTCATCTGTATATAAGTCAAAAGGATTAGGTGCATCCCATTTAACCATAGTATCTGAGTCAACGTATATAATCTTATCGTACTTATCTCCTACGTAATCAAATATAAGATCTTTAGCCCATACAGGGTATTTATAATCATTGTTAACTGTAGGACCAGTCATTTTATCAATAACTAAAAAGTCTATATCCATCTTCTTACACCAAGCAGTCCAAGAATTTATACAGTATTGACTATACTCAGAGTTGTTAAACTGAGAAGTATCACTGTTGATTGCAGTAGTATATATTAGATTTTTACTCATCTCTTATTATATAAACTTATATATGTTTATAAATACGTAAGTAA
>VMHT01164226.1_pt1 | contig 20117 bp, 26 predicted proteins | sample 4693611 | NCBI WGS metagenome assembly VMHT01 (sample SAMN12280063, study PRJNA550983) | marine metagenome | isolation source: seawater sampled from same location over 5 years 0.02-0.2 micron viral filtrate | place: USA: collected off the coast of southern California halfway between the port... ...
ACTGGTTGTATTTAATTGACCTACATAACCACCACTGTAAACATAAAAGTTAAAATTACTGCCCGAATCAAAACGAATTGTATCTTCTGCTGACACGCGAGATGCAAACAAAGATTGAGTTGTTCCAATATTCCCACGCTTGACCCAGCCACTCCAAGTCCAAGTCTTGCGGTTGCCAGCAGCAGCCGGTGTCCAGCTTAGGTACTGGCTTTCGTCATCGTTGAACTTGAGGGATTGCTGGGTGATGCCAGATGCACCTACGTTGCCCGCGCCACCGCTTGAGAATAGATTACTCATTATACCGCCTTTAGCTTACGTTTAGGCTACGACCGACTTCGTACATATTAGTGCCGTCACTGTAGAATACCAGAATATCCTTTGCTGAGGCGTCTGTGGTCAGCGTTGGCGCAGTACCGCCAGCAAACTTAAACACCGCATTGTAAGACAGTGTGCGTGAGCCTGTGGCGTCTTGTATTGCCATCAGCGTGTATACGCCGCCGTCAACCATATTAGTAGGCGCGGCAAGTGTGCGGTTGTCTGTCAGGGTAACGCTAGTCACCTGATTGGCTGAGGCATCCCAGCTAATGCTTGCAGCGTCTGTCAGGGTGGTCGCATTGAAGTTCTGTGTCTTGGTGAACTCCTGCGCCTTTTCTAATCCAGCAATAGTCACATCAGCGTCTGGTGCTGTCAGGACTCGGGTTGTGGCGGTTGTAATGCCCACCGCATCAATGCGTACCTGCTTGGTATCGTCAGCAGGGTCAGACAGCGTGAATGTGTCTTGAATAGCAGCCGTGCCAGCGTTCATATCGGCTAGGTGCGCCATAACCTCGCGCAAGGCGTTGTTAACGTCACTAGGCACCATCGTGCCTTCGCCAAGGTCGATGCTGTCGATGTCTGTATTGCTTGACGCAGTTGCGTCATATTCGCTGATTTTGGTCTTTGCCATTTCTTTCTCCTAAAGGCGACAGCCTTATTTATAGCACTATTCTTGCTCACCCGCTAGTAGACCGCCTGCCATACCGGGAATTGCCGGAACCGCAGTTGGGCCTTTTCTTAGCAGCGCACCCGGAGTCTGCAATCCTAACCTAGCAGCTTTCCGGCCAACCTGTGTCTGGTAAAACGGTTGAAGACCAAGGCCAGCTAACCCAGTAATAGGAATTAACGAAGGCTTCAAAAGCATCGCTGCGCCTAAAGCTTGTTCTGCTGGCAAAGACTTACCCATAACATCTTGTGCTGTCATAGCAAATCTTTGCTCTGGCATTCTTCCTGTAGCAAACCTTGTTTTATCAATGCTTGTATCGGCCTGCTTCATACCGCCAAGCAACTGCGCTGGCGTAAATGTTCCTACATCTTTTGCAGAAGACGTAGCAGCCTTTCTAATAGGACGAATTTGCTTAAATGCTTCCCTTGCTTTTGCAAGTCCTTGAGCATTTGGGTTTTGTTTCATTAACTCATCCCTTAGAGCATTTTGAAACTGAAACAACGCTTTACCCATTTGTTTTTGGTCTTCTGTACTGTTTTTGTTTCTAATCAAACCTATTGCCTGCCTGCCTAAATCAGTGTCTGCTTTTTTTATAGCTTCACCACTCATTGCAAAACCTTCGTCAAATAATGACGGAGCTAGGGCTTTATTTAGTTTTTTGCGAAGCTGGTCAAAAACACCTTTTTCTAAGTCTGTGTTCTCTTGCACAATCTCGTTAATTTTGCTCTGTAATGGTCTTGCGTCTGGCAGTCCAGCTTTAGGAATAGCTGTGCGATAATAATCAGACAAAGCATTTTCTGCCGCTTCCATAGCATCTACGCCGGTTTTGCCAGATGGAACCTTAAACCCAATGGGAGACAATGCTCTTTCAATCATACGATTGTCAAAAGACTGCACAACCTCTCTCTGACCACCACGAATAACATCACCAAGAAGAGGCACAGAGCTAAGACGCTCTTCGACCTTTTTAGCTAAAGGCCCAAATGCTTGTCCGATAGTAGGCTCAATCTTCTCCGCAATAAGTTTTCTTGCAGGCTCAGAAACCCTAGGCAAAACCTCACCGGCACCTCTTAATAATCCACCAGCAACCATAGACACTCCTGCTTGTGGCAATCTTTCTTTTACATCGCCTTCTGCGCTCATAAGCCCGTAAAGCCCGGCTTCGCCAGCAGCCAGACCTGTCTGTGCAAGCCTAGGAGCTTTTTGACCAATCTGACTTGCTGCTAACCGCGCTCCAGAGGCAATGCCTGTGGGTAGTGAGCCAACAATTTCTGATGCAAGAGCTGTCTTAGGGTATTCTTTCTGGAACTGCTCTCTTTGACCTCTGAACTTTGCCATAGTGTCTTGTGCTGCTGGCATAAAATCGCCGCCAGTTGCTACTGACTGCAAACCACGCAATCCACCTAGTATCTCATCAATACTGCCAAATGTAAGACCAGAGATTGCCTCACGAGCAATTCCGGGCGCAACCTTTTGTGCAGCGGCAGTCTGCTCTGCTGGTACGGCTAGACCTAACTCTGCCATACGCTGACGAGCTATAGATGCAGGGTCGCGAGACTGTTGTGCCTCAGCCCTTAATCTCGCCGCTTTAGCTTTTAACCGGATTCGCGTTTGTGCTGCTGTTTCTGCCATTAGGTTATTGCCCCGCCGCTATGTATTCTCTTTTGTCATCATCGGGAAGTGCAGCCCAATCGCTAGGAGGAAACCCCTCTGGAGCGACACTAATATCAATATCACCAGATGAGCCTGCATTTGTGCCATCATCAGAACCAGTAAGATTGTTTACACCCATTTCAGACAAAATTTTTGAATCGAACAACCTAGCGTCAACCTCAATAGGTTCCATTAAGTCGTAACCTCTTTCTGAATAAAGGGCATTAACAGCGTTATTATAAGCAAATATATTCTTTTCATAGCCCTTGTATTTTTGAGCAAACATTCTTGATATTTGCGCTTTAACAACTGCCTTACTTTGTAGCGCATTTACGTTTCCACCTAAGTTTTCAATAACGCGAAGAGCATCTTGTTCCGTCATCACTCCACCGCCAACAGTTTCTATTCTTGCTGAACCAAGCAAGCCCTGCATCTGACCCTGAGCAATTCTCAGTGCAAGTTCCTGTTCAGTTAAGCCAAACTCTTTTGCGTTTGTTGAAAGAAATGTTTTTATGTAAGAGGTAAAGTCATCTGCAAGTCTACCGACACCCTGATTTGCTGTCTCAATATTTTTAAGGTAGCTTGCGTAGTTACGCATACTAACCTCATCCTCATTAAGCCGGTCATATATTTTTTTGAATGCAGAGAATTGAGGTATACCCATAGCTGCCATACCCTCTGTAACAGCCACCGCCCCTTTAGGGATTGGCATTTTAGTGCCGTCAGGTTGCTCTATGTATCTTTTTCCTGTGTTTCTATCGTGAGTTCCCTCACCTATTATTTTTCCGTCTAACCTATATGTTCCTAGGTTTTGAAATCTTCTTGGGTCTTGAGATTCCATAAGAACTTTAGGATTTTCTGGGTCAGAAAAATCAACAACTCCAACTCCAGTAACTGTTCTTATGTTTTCTTTAGAGACTGGCTTATCAACAATAAAGCTACCCTTACGCACAACGCGGCCTGTGGTTGGGTCTCCACCTAAAGCGGCAATGAGGGGGCTGTTTAGCGGTAAAAACGCAACATCAGCCTTTCCAGTCTCACCTGTTTCTGGGTTTTTTACTGTTTGTTGTTTCCAAGGTATGGCCTTTCCTTCTAAGACTTGACCTCGGTCTCTTTTCGCTATCTGAGACTCAATGTTGCGGCGGCTCAACTCATCAAGCTCTGCCTGCCGTTCAACAGCAGCTTTATCCGCAGCAATCTTACGCTGACGCTCTTCAGCCGTAGCATACGCCTCACGAGCCTTGCCCAAAGACGCACCAAGGATTTGCCCAAAAGTCATAGGCTTATCTTGATACCCGCCTAACTGTGACATAGTTGACCCGAAAGCACCTAATGCAGCAGAACCCGGTGTTCCGCGTCCGGGCAGCATAGAACGAAGCCCAGAAGCCGCTGTGGTGGGTGTTACAAGCCTTGCCTGCGGTATACCCATACTCGGCTTTTGTGACGCTCCTAGAGCCATCAAAGCACGTTGACGAGCGTTCTCTACTACAGAGCCGGGTGTTTGCTGTACTGTCTGCTGTGGGGCTTGACCAGTTCTGGCATCGGCTTCTAAGAAAGCGGAGATTGCCGGTTTACGAGTAGCACCAGAAAGAACATTTCGTCTTAGGTTTAGCAGGTCTAAATCGCTCATAAAGCTCTCCTATGCGCCAAGTAGCCCAAGGTCGCTGGCAAGACCAACGCCCTGTGTAGCCAAACCAAGGAAGTCTGCTGTCGGGTTTCTAAACTGCGGCGTAATCTGCTCACTACCGACAGTGCCACCAGCAACAGTAGCCATATAATCACGCAGCTTCTGCTGCTGACGGTTCTGCTCAAACTGGAAGCGTTCAATGTCTGCTGCAAGTTCTGCCTGTGACTGTGCCTCTCTTGCACCGCCAACTTGCGCCAAGCTCATTAAGTCAGCCATACCGAACTCACGAGCCGAAGGTGCCTGTGCTATTGCCGCTTGCTGTGCTTGCAATGCCATTGGTGTCAATGCTTGACCAAGTGCTGCCTGCTGATAACCAGAGCCGTAACGACCAGCTTTTGATGCTTGTGCTTCTACCTGCTCAACAACAGGGCGAAACGCAGCAGACTGTAGCGGGTTAGTACCCATCAGGTTCTGCATCACAACATCTTGTACGCCTTTGATGAAAGGGCTACCAGTGATAGCTTGCTGGCGAATGCCGGACAAAGCCATCTCAGATTCCGGCGAAAACCCTACGGTTGTCTGACCAGGGTAATACTGAGGCTGTGCAGAGCTATACAAATCCTTTGCTTGTGAAAGTCCGTACTCAAGGAATGGCTTTGCATACGATGGTGGGTTCACCATTGTATTTATTGTTCTTGTGCTGCCACCGCCACCTTTGCTCATCTTATATTTCCTTTATCAGTACAGTTGACGCTGCGTTATAATCCTTTAGCTGACGTTCCCAGCCTTTGCGCCCGATGATTTCCATTGCATTGCATCCGTGGCCTCTAGCCCATTCAACAATCTTTTTCTCAGCCTCTATAAGCTCTTCCATATCCCCGCCTGCTAACCATATTCGGCAAACAATCTTTTGCGGGTAGTCAACCACTTCAGTCACTATAACAGAATTTTCAAGTGGAAAAAACTGTGCGCTACCGTCCTTTATAGCATCTACAACGTGTATAAGGCTATGCGTATCGCCAGAGTACGCAAGCGCGGCTTCGATGTGATGAGCTAGTCTTTCTAGTTCATCCAATGATGAGGTAGGCAACATTTACATTGTGTCCGTGGTTTTTGTGTTCAATTATCATAGTTCCATTTGTACTTGTGCTTTTTACAAATGGGTAGCTATGCTCTAATGTCTCGTTATATCCGGTAAAAAATACAACGCTCTCAACTCCATAACGAGGGTCGTTAACCGTTGTTGTGGTTGTTCCGCTTGATAAAGTCGTATAGCCAACGCTGTTCAAACCGCCATTAATCGTGCGGTTTAGAACCTCAGCAGTTTCTCTTGTAGTCGCTGTAATAGGATTTAATATCCTAAGATTAGTAGTTCTTTGCGAAACAGTCATCGTCTGCCCACCTGTCTTGCTTCAACGTCAATGCCGTGAGCAAAAGACCAGTTTCCACTGAGCAACATCTTTACGCGGTGATACCTATCTGCCGCCCGAAAAGGCACAAAACCAGCAGCATTAGTCGTGCCACCTGCTTGGAACGCAACTGTGTCCGTAGGTGTTCCTCTGAGGCCGACAAACAACTCAACACTTCCGTCCTCGTGATAAGGATAAATTCTTGTTACAATGCTATGTTTGCCCATACTTACGGCCGCTTCGCCTGTTGTAATGGTGGCCTGCAATGGGTCTCCAGTGAATGTGTAAAGCCGTTCACCTACAGCACCACCAAAGAAAAACTCACCGCCACGGAATAACTGACTATCAAGAACAGTGGTCAAACCATCTAATGTTGCTGACAGATTATCTAAATCCTCGACTGTGTAACCAGCACTAAAGAACGGTGCAACTAAGTCACTCTCAACATTGCCTATAGACCAGCGGCCAAGAGCGTAGTTGAATATCAATAGCCTGTCAGGACGGCCTGTTGTGCTAGAGGTGCTTGCATAAGACCAAACAGCTATTTGATTTAGCGGGTCAACAGCAGAAGTCATATTATTCTTATAAGATGCGTTAAAATCCTTAAAGAAAAACTTGTCGATTTTTTCGTTGCCTATTGGCGTACTTTTTTGTCCGTCAAACATATGAAACCCATTGTCTGACAGATAAAAGACTGTAGAGCCGTAATTGCACACAGAACCAGGAACAGAACAACCACGCTGGCTTTCAACCTTGTCAAACTGCCAGATTAGCGGTGGGCCAGTATATGTTGCGCGGAAAATGGCTTTCTCACACAAAATAGTCGCATACTCACCACCAACTAGGCCGGTGATAGCACCAGCATCCGGCAAGTCTTGAAAGTCTGCTTGGTCAATGCCAGAAGTCCAGCTTGTGATGTCGTTGAAACCAGACCACCTTGTACGATATGGAATACGACCAGAGCCATCATCAATATTTGCTGTCCAGATAAAATCACGCACAACTGCCAAGTAATCTGCTTTTGGCGCAGAACCCGACAAGTCAGAGAATGCTGTATCTGTTCCTAGCTGCCATTTCTGCAACTCTTCACCAATACCGCCGGAAACAATAACGTACTCACCAAACTGCACAAACCGCCACTTTTCTGCACCAGTAAGGTCATAGGCAGGGGTGCCAGCTTTACTGACATCATCAAGGTTGTTTGTTGACGGATTAAATGAGTACAGCTTTGCATCATCACCCGCAAAAAGCTTTATATTCCCATCGTTGTCTCTAGCTGGGTAAACGCCTTTGATAGTTCCATCGGCGGCGTTACTAAAGCTGATAAACTGGTTTAGTGGGCGATAACCGTTAAACGCAGGAATAACATTCTCTGCTGTAACAACGCCTGAGTTCATAAATGCTGGCTGGTCGGGCAGCCATTCGCCAAAATTAATCATTGTCCTGCCCAAACCCCGCTGCTTGATTTTGGTGGCACTACACCCCAGACCTCAGAGCCAACAGCTACCGTTGACCAAACTTCCGTACCAACAGGAACCACGCCCCACTCTTCACCAAGAATAGTCATTTTTGTTTCCTGTGAAACAACTGTGCCGCCTGTCGATGCGCCACTAAATATACCATTCACATTGCCTACAGATGTTATTGCTGTACTTGCAGTAGCCGACATCAACGTAACAAAGTTAGAGCTAGACGTTGCCGAAGCTGATATTGCCACTGCCCCAGATACTGTTCTAATTCTTGTGCCGTCTAACTCTGCTGTGCCTACAGCGTTAACCAAAGCCTCAAATGGTCTTACTCTAGCAAACGCTGTAGAAGCTGTTGAAACAGCCGTTACGGACGCTGCCAGTGGTCTTACTCTACTTGTACCGCTAGAGGCCGTCAGTGACGCTTGAACAGAGGCTGAAACACCTTTTAGTTTTACGGCACTAGAAGATGCTGACGAAGCAATGTCTGCTAGTGCCTCGGCAACCTTCACTTCAAGTGACAGCGTGTCTAATGCACCGTAGTTCCAGCTATCCAGCGCACCCCATCCATCCATATGGTCTAAAGCAACGGCAGACCAAGCAACCTTGTCGCCCACTGTGTCTACAGTAAACGAAAGGCTATCTAGTGTGCCGGTTAACCTATCTAGGGGTGCTACTGTTGACATCAACTATACCTAAGCAGCCGTGATGTCCATATCACCTACAGCAATCTTTAGAATATCACCTGTTTCAATAACCTTACTGGCAGTCAGTGCGCCGTGTATCAACAAGTTCCCGCTGCTGCTAGCATCGAACAAACCGAAATGACTTACGGTTCCCCACGACCCTGTTGCTGCTGAAAACTCAACAGCACCGCTATTGCTTGCAGTGCCAGATGCAGCCGCGGCAAAGGCAATTGACTCACGAGCATATCCATTGCCAGTAAGCTCTGTGCCACTGTTGTCATCGTTAAATGAACCAGTAGATAATCCGACATACACTGTCGATGGCATTGTATATGCGCCAGTTCCTAAAATATGGTCGAGAATTTCGTTCTCAAGATAATCACTCATTGCAGACATAGTTTATTTCTCCGCTGCTGTATTCTGCCGCAAATAGACAGACTTGGTTTGTAATGGCCCTGTGCCGTAATGTGAACGCTCCTCGTCCATACGAACCTCATTTATAGCACGAGTGAACTTTTCGTCATACTGTGCTGCTCTTGTCTCATCTAGCAGGTAAACATATGCCTCAGTCAAAGCACCATAAAGGTAAATGTCAGGAGACCTAAAAAACAAGACAGGTGTGCTGACAGCCGAAAGCGTATCTACATTGCCAATATAAAGGATTTCTGCTGTATAAGCAGAATCAGGCACAGGACGTAGTTTCATCTCTTTGCCAACAATACTGTAACCAAGCGGCTTACCAAATCCGTTGCTTGAATACTGAGTATCCAAACCTGTCGGTGACGCATATTGAAGCACCGTCAAGGGGCTAGTAAGTAGCTTAACCTCACGAACCTCACGCAAATCTGTCGGCAATGCTATGTACTCATCTCCAGCAGTCAGTGCTGCTTGCACACGTTTTTCTTGCTCACGAGTTTCTAGCTCACGATTAATACGAGCTTCGGCAAGCTGAATGAAATCAGGAATCTGAGCCGTTAAATCGCTACGAGCTAAGAAGTTTGCGATTGCGGTTTGCAGGTCTGCGTAAGATGCTATAGCCATTAAATGTTACCGCCGCCAGTTCTGAAGTCTCGGTTCTCGCTGTTGTTCAGCCAAGCCTTCCAAGCCTTCGGGTTTTCGCTAGGCTTACCCAGCGTCTTCAGTAGGTGATGATACACTACATTGGGTATTTCTGCTATATGCTGAACGTGCTTCTGAGTGCCGGTAAGCTGCCCCTGACGCCAATCATCAGCCATCTGTTTGTTCAGCTTCATAAGCGTGTCAAAGTTCTGCGTGTTCTCAATAAAGGTAGAGCCATCAGAATCCTGGCGCATATAAGTCTGCTTACCAGTAGCTTTATCGGATGTAAGTAATCTTTTCATTTTAACCCCTAATGGAAAGAGAGGGCGGTAAACCCGCCCCCTCTATTTTACTTAGGAACCTGACAGGTCGAAGATGCCAGCGTGTGCCTTTGGAGCTTGTACTTTCAAAGCCCACTCAGTCACAATCTGGAACTTCTCTGCGTCACCTGTTGCCGCAATTTCGTTCTCTGCAAAGTTGCGACCATTGATGGTGCAAAGAGAAGCGAAGTCTGGGTCAATCAAGAACGCACGGTCATTGCCCATAAAGCGTGATGGAGCAACTTCGATGGTGCCAAAGTCAGTCAAAAAGACTGATGTTGAACCAACGTAGGTTACTTCTTTCGCCTGAGTCATATTCACTTGGTTGTTTACCAAGTTTGAAGCTGAAGTCAGGTCAGAGAAGTTTGCACGGTTTGTTGCTGAACAAACCATCATCTTTGGGTTGCCACCGTCTGTCCAAGCGTCCTGCATCGCGTCTTCGATGAGGGCGAGTGAAAGCGCACGGTCATCACCACCTGTGATGGTGTCTGTGCCATCACCTGTGCCAAAAGCACCGGCTGTTGCACCAACTGAACCGTTTGTCATCCAGCAAGAAAGTGATGCTGACTTACGAGGGTCTGAGCCAGAACGAGCAACGTCTGTGTCACCGATTGATTTTTCGATGTCACGGCGAAGTTCCAATGATTTCAGTACCTTCTGGTATGCCAGTTCACGGTCACGGCCAGCTTTTTCGACTGCATCAAGTGTCTTTGATACAGCGACTGCTGCTACTGAAATCTGGTGGTAGTTGCCCAGACGAGTAGTAGCTGTGGGTGTGCCTATGCTGGCGTCTGCGCCTTCATTGACGTAGTTGGTGGCTGATGCGGCAGCCAATTCTTGAACCTGCCACTCAGTAAAGATACCGTTTGAGGTCTCTTTCTTGAGTGCGGAAAAGATTGGTGTCTCATCTGGGTCGATGCGATAAATCACATCTGCGAGTTGTTCTTTCTCGCCTACTGCGAGAGTGGTTGTGAATGTGGCCATTTTGAAAACTCCTTCTAAGTTTTGTTGCCCATCAAGTATGATACGGCTGCATCTACTGAACGCTCTTTATTGAGCCTTCCCATAGCTTGCTGCCGCGAACGACTAGCAGCTTGTTTCTTAGACCGTGGCTGACCAGCTTTAGCCATTTTAGGAGCTTGCTTTGTGCGTTTTTTAGCATTGGGTTTCTTCTTCTGAAGATTATCCCACTGCATCGCCTTGTAAAGAAGTTCTACTGCACGAGCATCTGTTGCCTGTGCTACTTCTTGCTCACTGAAGCCAACGCTACGAGCATAGTTAATAACATTAACACGCTCTGTATCTCTGCGTTCATCATCCCGCCAAGCAGGAATACGCTCCAGCATTTCAGACCTTTGAGCGGCGAGATGTTTCTTCAACGCCTCTTCTTGCTCTGCGGCCTGTTGTTGAGCGACTGCCTGTCGCTCTTGCTCCACTCTTGCGAGGTTAGTCATACGGCTGTCGTACTCTGCTCTAATTGCGTTGTACTCTTCCGCTGTAACCTCTTTTGCTAATGAGACCCAATCAGGTTCCTGTGGAATTGTCTGACTAATCTGCTGTGCCACAACCTCAAGTTGCTGTGCGTAGTAATCACGAGCCTGCTTTGCTTCTGCTGCTTCTTTTTCAGCAGCTTTACGCATTTCAGCAGCCTCTTGGCTACGCTTGGTAAAAGCCTTTTGCCTCTGATAACCTTGTAGGGCTTCGTCCAGGCTGACCTCTAGTTCTTCGCCGTCTACTTTGACTTTGTAGAACTGTTCTTGAGGTTCCTCTTCGTCATCCTCGTAGTCATCGTCTTCATCAGACTCATCGACATCATCAACATCATCCTCGTCATCTTCGTAGGATTCAGCCTCTGGCTGAGTATCCTCTTCCGTGATTTCGGCCTCTGTCTCCATCGGCTCGGAAGCTTCTGCTTCCTGTCGCTCTTCTTCAACCTTGTCCGGCTCGGGGGTCGTTAGAAGGCTAATTGCATCATTTACTGAAAAATTGCCGGTTCCTTGCGGATTGTCGGACATAATTACTTCCTTTTCTCAAATTGTTGACGATTATGCAACTCTTGTAGAGTCGCCTTTGCCATTTTTCCATCCTCGACTACTTTGTGTATGTAGCCTTTCAATGCTTCTAAGTTCTGGCAAAGCATATACAAACGCTCTCGTGCGTCCGTGTCTTTCAATGCGCTTTGCTTCCACGCTTGCGTAAATTCGTTTTCTAAATACTCAAAGCTCTCAATGAATATTTCGTTCCTAAGTACAGCTTCGGCTTTGTCAGCACGAGCCATATCTTCTCTAGCCTTACCTTCGTTCATCCTAGTAGCGTAAACCCTTCTCGGTCATATGGGTCTTGAAATATGCCAAACTGTGTACCAGTGCCACGGCGAAATGCCAAGTTAGCTGCGTCAAAGTCTTGTGACGGTATTCCATACTGCTCCGAAAACTCAGGCAATCCAGTTGGAGCTACATCAAGCAAACCCATCCGTGCATATGTGCCAGGAGCAAATGTATTACCAGTGCCGCCAATTCCACCTACGCCAGATACGCCGCCTGTGTCAAGGCGACAAGCCTGCAAGTCGGGGTCAAACATATAGCCTTCGTCACACTGTCCAGTAACAGGGTTTACTGGCTTTACATCTTCAATATCTCCAAAACCGCTTTCGCCGCCGCCAGCGTCATAACCTGTGCCTTCGACACCCTCAACAGGCATACCTGTGTAAACTTCACCAAACCCAAATGGGCCTTCGTTGAATACGCCAGCAATATTTCCTGCTGCATCAAAAACAGGTCTTCCACCTGCGGATATGCCTTTACCAATTTGTCCTAATGTAAATTGACCAACGGCTCCAAGACCCTTTCCTAAAAGGCTGGGAATGCCATAGCCAGACTGAGCCTGCTGCATACGTTCCTGCAATTGCTCGTTAATTAAATTATGTATCTGGGCATTTACATAAGGAACAGAGGTAAGTTGGTTTGCGCCTTGATTACCAGCCCTTGTTAACTGACTAACAATATCAGCTTGGACTTGCTGCGCCCTATCTGAGCCACCGCCTGTGCCTAGCTCGTTATACGCTTGAGTTTCTGTCTTTCCAGCAAACTCAGGTGTGCCAAACTGAGCCTGAGACTGACCGGGCGACATTCCTAAATCGTTATAACTTTTGCCGCCGCCGCTAGTGCTGCCACCGTCATTTCCACCGTCGTTGCCGCCATTAGATGGGCTGGTGTCATCAGGCCCCATACTAAAATCGCCCGCGCCAGCCTCATCATCATCCGTAAAAAACGCAGGAATACCCATAGGGCCAGCTTTACCAGCACCGCCGTTGTCCATAAGCATCTGCGCTTCTTCGGGCGTAATGTAGGCTAGTAAATGGTCTTGCCCACGAATTTCTACGCGCCGTGGTGGATTCTGGTCTTGCATCTTCTTACGTTTAGCCATCGTTACACCCTCGGCAAGTTAGTAGAAATCTGTGAATCTGTTACAGCCTTAGCCACGCGAAGCTCTGCTTCTGCTTGCAACTCTTGACGGCGTAGCTCCATTTCCATCTGCATCTTTTCGCGGTCAAGCATAAGCTGCTGTTCCATCTTCTCGCGTTGCAGCGCAATGTTCGCCTCAGCCTTCTGCTGCTCAAGAGCCTGTGCTGCCTGTGCTTTTTGCTGCTCAAGCTGCATAAGCTGCTGCATTTGCATTTGCTCTGGAGACATCTGTGGCGGCTGTTGAGCCTGCTGCTGCTGCATCATTTGTATCTGTTGTGGTGCATTAAAGAACTGGTCTGCATCCTTAAAGCCGCCAATCTCAGCAATGCTGCGAAGTGTATTAACGTACTGAGACATTGTAACAACGGGATTGTTTGGCCCTAACTGCTGCAAGATTTGCTCTTGTTTACCAGCAATCTGCGTCAGGAAAGCAATCTTCTGCTCATCATCAGCCGTGCCAAGCCCAACCTGCACAACAACATCAAACTCGCTAGTCCATTCACGCGGGTCAATTGGCACAAAGTCATTACGCAGACGCACGATACGCGGCTTGTTGTCGTACTTGGTGACTAGATGCAGAATGCCACGGAACAAATCCTTAACACCTGTCTCAGCCATTGTACGAGCATAGCTCTCTAACTTGACCTGTGCGCCTCTGACAGTCGCGCTAATGGCACTGGCTGTCGTAGACTGTAACGCATTTGCATCCAAACCCTGTGATGCCTTGCTCATACCTGTGCGCTGTTCTTTTACGTTGTCCAGATAATCCATCAAAGGCCGGATTTCACCACCAACAGCAGTGCCTTGAATGGCCTGCACCATACCTGGCTGACGAGCGCGAATAATACCGCCAGCAGTACCTTCAAGCAAATCATCCAGATTCACCTGACCCTCAACAGCAACCATTCGTGGCAGAGTGCTTGTGTATACGCTGTCGAGGTACTGTCGCATCAGAGTAGACTTGATGACCTGTAAGTCCTCAGTCATATCATAGATGCTGCGTCCAATAAGGCGGTGTGGCATCAAAATCGGGCTAACAACGGCAAATGGAACGTGGTCAAACGGCTCGTTATGCAGGATGTGCGCTGCACCATCACCAATGGCACAAATACGGCGGCGTTCTGCAATACCGTCACCATCAAAGTCCACATTCATAATGCACTCATAGTACACGACCTCACGCAATGTGGGGTCTGCTGCATCAGTGCCTGTTGTAGCCTCTAGGTCTTGGAAACGATTGGTACGCTCTTGGTCTACGTCTAAGTCTGAAGTACCGGCGTGTGCCTCAATTTCATCTCTGTCGTAGCCCATTGCCACTAGGTCAGAAACTGTCATTGTTGTGCGGTGCGCTACAAAATACGCTTCTTCTAGGCTAGTAGCCCTGCGATTTACCAGAAACTCCTCTGGCGGTACGTTTATGACTTTAATCTTGCCCTTGCGCTCTGTGACACGGACTGACAAGTCATAATTACTTTCAAGAGGAACCACCGTTCCATCTTCTTCCATATACGAGTTAATGACGGTTTCTTGCTGCTCAACCACATCAATATCTGGGTTAGACAAGAGTGCAGCCAGTTCATTCTCATCAAGTCCGTTATATTCTTCTTCAGTGACATTCTCTTCTTCCTCATAGAAATACTTTACAACGCCAAGACGGAATAACAACGCATCTTTGAACCAGTTATATAGAATTTTGTAGCCTTCATTATCGTGGTTGATAATGTAATTTACATAGTCACTAACCTGTTCAGCACGTTCTACATCCTCTGCGGTGCGTGGGCTAAAGCGCACATACTTGTCGTTTGCTGTAAACACACGCATCAGGTTTGGCATAATAGCCTCAACCGTATCTGCTACCTCTGTGGTGACAACTGATGACCGGCCTTGAACCTCGTTTCCAAATGGCTCACCAAGGTAGAAATCCATTGCACGAATGCGGTCTTGAGAAAATTCACTGTCGAAATGATTAAGAGCATCTGTTACTTCCGAAGAAACAATGCTGTTAAGCTGATACTCATCCATTTTTGGCATTTGATTTTTCCTTCGGCTTGGTTTGCCCATACATACAGCATCCAGAGCTTTTGCACATCTTCTTTGCTACGCAGCCCTTGCAAGTATCAAAACTTGGCAACGCTTCTACTTTCGCAGATGCAGAAACGGAAGCCTTAGCTATTGCTTGAGCTTCCTTACTTAGTTCTACTGGCCTGGGGCGTTGCACAGGCGGCCTTCTCATAACTCTGGTAAACATTACTTATCGCTTGCGTAGTTTCCTGTCATTACCATCTTACCGTTTTTAACGGTATATGGAGACTTTGATGCAGCTTCGCGCCTGTCACCAATCTTAGGCTTTGGCATTGGAATGGGTGTGCCTTTAGGTGTCTTGCCGTAGTTCATTTCTTTGCCGCTTTCTTTTTGGATGTCTTTTTAAGGATTCCTGTCATACCAATTCCTGTGCTTGTCATAACCGGCACAGACTCTGGTTCCTGCATAATAACAGGCTTTGCATCCTTTTTATAGGCTATACAACGTGCCTGTGCTTGACACCGGCTAGGATACGGACATTTATAACAGATACTCATACTATTTCCTTTTCTTGCCACTAGCCGTTACCGACCAGTTCACGCGTTGTGGGCCTGTCTTCTTCTTGGCCTCTTGCTTGCTAATACGGCCTGCAACACTTGCTGGCCTACAAGCAGGGTAAGCACGTTTCTCGCCTTTCTTGCGGCCACACGGCTTTCCTGTGTTTACGTCAACCCACTTGTCTTTGAACCATTTACCTAGTCCGGCTTGTGCTGGCATTACGCTTTCCCCACACGATTGTCTGAGCCGCCCCACTTGCCACCCTTCTCCTTGTACCACTTAGCAGCATAGGCGTTAGCGTAAGCAGAAGGATAAACCTTGTACTTACGCTTCGCCGCTGCTTTGGCTCGTGACCAAAGCGCAGGGTCTTTTGGCTTACTTGCCGCCACAATACTTACCAGTTTTTGTGTTTGATGTTTTCTTCATTTTAGCCATTACCATTTCACCTTATTTGCCCAATATGCTGCTGAACATCTGCCCTTTGCAATATTCTTGGCGTGTCTTGCCTTGAATGATTTACGCCGGGCTTTTTCTGATGCTGTACTTGGGCTTTTACCAGCACCAGAAACTCCTTGCTGCCCAAAACGAATAGTTTTTACACTGCCATCCTCACATTTAGCCACAACAACGTGGCTTTTAGTCGGGTGGCTGGGTGTGCGCTTGGGCTTATTATAGCCGGATACGCCAATTCTTTCTAGTCGGGGGTCTTTAGGCATCGTACTCAACCTCGTGAACTTTTGATGTTCTCATCATATCCTGTATTTCTTCTGCGGATATACCAGCGCGAAGACCAGCACTAACAGCCATACTCATACAAGCATCCATAACGTGCTGCCATTTTGCTTCTGATGTAACCAACAAACCTGCAACGTGCATTTCTAACATCGTATTGATGGCCTCAACCATCTCCATATATTCTTCTTCAGTCTCATCAAGCTCCACTTCAACGTCTAAGTGTCTATTCGGAAACTTTACGATGTTGTCAGTCATACCACCCATCCTGTGTTTGGCTTCAAGCTGCGCTTGCTACTATAACCTCTTGAGTAGCCGCCAGCAATGGCACCGTTTTCAGCAAAACTCAAGACAAAAGCATCTGCTACGTCTGGACTTCTCTGCCCTCTACGCTTCATCTCGTCTTTGCTCTCGACCTTCAGCTTACCATTAGATAGGTATTTATACCTAATCCCGGTGATTTCCTGTATTAACGTAGCATCATTTGGTATATGGCAATCCCTTGCCTCAAACCATTCACGAGCATTCCAGAACAATTCATCTCGCAGCCGGTTAAACCTGTCCTTCAAACTGGCAGTCTCCGACACAGATATAGCCACGGCAGGCAAATCAAGCTCTCTCAACCTGTCAGCCAGCCCTGCACCAATGCCAATCGCATCAATATATATGCTTTGAGGGCGCATACGATAGTTGCAAGCCTCATACTCAGACAGCACAATACCTGCCATCTCCATAATATCCCTGCCCTGGTACGTCTTAATCGGCTCAACAAGCACATTACCTTGCCGTTTAGCGATAGCACTCCTGTCACCGCCAAATCTTGCAACGTCTACTCCCCATACAACCGGCGTAGTGGGTGAGGCTTCGACTTCTCTCTTAGTTGCCTCTTCAACCAAATAGAGCGGCAATAACACATCATCAGATTGCGTAGGAAACTGACCAAGTACACGCACCCTGTAAACATTAGACTCTTCACCGTATTTGTCCTTCATCTCCTCAAGAAACTGCTCAGAAACCGTGGTTGCCTCGTGACAACTCACCGTCATCGTGTGCCAACGCTCACGCTGAGAATGGTGACTATCAAAGAAAAAACCTTCAGACCGCGTAGGATTTCCGCACATAACCGTCTTCGCACCGGCAGTGGACATTGCACCCTCACCGACCTGGAAGACAACATCCGGTATACCTGACGCTTCCTCACACAAGAATAACATATTCTCTGAGTGAAAACCCTGCAAAGCCTCTGGGTTCTCCCTGCGACTTGTTCGCGCAACCGCAAAACTATCACTAGCCCCTTTGAGGCTAATCTTGTCGCTCTTGAACTCCAGTAACTGCTTGAAACCCTCGGGCAGCTTCCTTGCCCATTTATCTATCTCAGTCCACAAAACATCACTCAACTGATGCGCTGTGTTTGCCGTCACAGCCACCTTGCAAGGATAATGCGTTACAAGCCACCACAACACCAACCAACTCTGAAACGCCGTCTTGCCGACACCGTGACCAGAAGCAATGCTAACCTTATCGTGACTTGCAACGGCCTTGAGTGCCTCGGCTTGCCACGGCTGGGGTTCTGCCTTGAGAATGCTGGTAACGAATAAAACAGGGTCATTGTGCAACTGAACAAGCAGGTCGGTGTTCTCAGTCTTTTTCAACTTCAACAGCCTCCGCATCAATGGTCTTTTCCTCTAGCCGCTGACGCTCTATCTGCGCCGCTGCCAGCTTCAACTCGTCAACAAAGCTTACAACCTTATGCTCGTGTTCGACTTTCTGGTTCTCGCCGTAAAACTTCGGATACAACTTCGCTGCTCGCCACTTGTAAGTATCAATGACAACTCGCGCTTGCTGGGCGTCAAGCTCTCCATACTTCATAAGCTCAATAGCATCGTCAATATCATCATCAATCTTCTGGGCGCGAAGCTCCATAGCGACCTTGTACTGGTCGCGGAAATCAGCGTCATCACGCAGCCACTTGCTAATCGTCATAAACGTAGGGATTTGCTTGTGAGTGCAAGCCTTACGAGCAGACATACCGTCAGAAACAAGCTCTATGAACTTCTTTTTGCCACGGTCTATCTCTTTCGGGTCAGTGATTTTACGCCCCATTTGGTACTCCTCTATTCGTCACATAGCAGACTTGATATAGCAGTGCAAGAAAACTTGCAACTTTTGGGGGTGTGGGGGTGGTTTTAGGCGTGGTAGAAAGAAGGGGGGGGTGAGATGTGGACTATTATATATTTATGCCGCCCCCCGCGCAGATTCGATGGGGGGTGTATCAGCGTATTAGCACATAAGCACACCAACATTATGCGACAAAGATAATAAACATTATGCGACAAATGCCAGGCCGCCAGGTTGAGGCGTGACGGCTTGCAACGACTGCCGATGATGAATCATACACCGGAACCACCAACGCCAGCCAGTGAGCGAATATGAGCGATTGTCGCGCGTGTGGTGATATAATACCGCATTGAGGTGATGCCCCCTAATCCCCTATCAAATCCCCTAACCCATCCCCATCCCATCCCCTTACCAACCGCGCTAGCCGTTGCAAGTTTTTCTATATTATCTGCCATTTTGCGCTTGCATTGTGTCAATTATATATTAACATATATATGAAGCATTACAGAAAAGGGAACCAAAACAATGAAACAATTGACCAAGACACAAATGGCCGTGATAGCTGGAAAATCCGTCTATCATTCGCTTCGCGTCAAATCCGTTGCCGATGGTATGGCAAAGACAGAACGCGCTTTGAAAGCTTCAACAAATGTAAAGCTTGGCAAGCGCGTCACGAAGGGCAAGCTTGCTGGCTTTCCCATTCTTACATTGACACTAGAAGAACGCGCCACTTGTCCGGCGTCTTGCATTCATTATGCTGATTGTTACGGCAATAATATGATGAACGCCACCCGCTATGCCGCCGATGAAGCATTGTTGCAGCAAATCGAATCTGATTTGTCTTTCTATCAATCAAAGCACCCGAACGGCTTTCTTGTCCGTTTGCACGTTCTTGGCGATTTTTTCAGCGTTGCCTATGTCGCAAAATGGGCGAAATGGCTGTCAATGTTTCCGGCTTTGCACGTTTATGGGTACACTGCCAACCAATATGACGCTATTGACAGCAAAGAACGCGCCATTGGCGAAGCTTTGCTTTCGTTGCGTTTGGCTTGCGGCATTCGCTTTGCCGTCCGGTTTTCCGGCTCATATAGCGATTCATTCGCTGCATTATCGCAAGACGATGAACGAAGCAATGCCTTGCTAGCTGAAAAGAAAGCTTTCCTTTGCCCTACGCAAATCAGCAAGGAAACCGGCGAGCTTGCAAAGAAAGACGAAGAGACAATTTTGCCGGATTGCGGTTCTTGCGGCCTATGCTGGCAAGCTTCAAAGCCGGTTGTGTTCTTAACCCATTAGAAAGGAAAAAAAATATGTATGTATACCGCAACAAACAAGGCCATATCGTCAAATTTATTAAGCCTGTATCGCGTAAAGCGCAAGCCATACTAGGCTTTAAAAACATACCACAAAAGCGAAAGGCATAAACAGGCTGGCAGGGAATCCCTGCCGCTTTATAGCCGCCAGTCAACCGGCTGGCGTCTATATGGCGAAAGCCTAACACGAAGCAACGAAAGGAAAACACAATGACACATCACTATTTGATTTGGGGAAAATATGGCAGCGATAAATTAGAGTCACTGTTAGTCGAAACCGTTAACGGTGGTTACATCCAGACAATAGCGCAAGCAAACGCAATTATTCGCTATTGGCAAGAAAAGGCTAACGATGGAATGGTTGAAAAAGTCAGAGATTGGCGCATTGCTAAGGTTGATTATTCTAATCAGCCGGATTTTGCTGGCACGATTAACGTATAAGGGGAAAACCAATGCAAAAAACTAATTACGATTGCGGCAATTGTCACCACCACTGGCAAGCCGACAAGCTGCAAATAGAATGCCCCGAATGCGAGTCGTTCTACATCGCCGCGACTAACGAATGGGATTATCACGACAGCCGCGAACCACTCTTTGAAGACGTAACATAATGAACCGTGAAACCATATCAGGCGGGCTTGCGCTAATTGCGCTTTTCCTTGCCTTTGTTGCGGCATCACTGGCAAGCGATGGCTTGCCGTTGTTGCTAAC
>VMHT01079500.1_pt1 | contig 20114 bp, 23 predicted proteins | sample 4693611 | NCBI WGS metagenome assembly VMHT01 (sample SAMN12280063, study PRJNA550983) | marine metagenome | isolation source: seawater sampled from same location over 5 years 0.02-0.2 micron viral filtrate | place: USA: collected off the coast of southern California halfway between the port... ...
AAGTGCCCAGACATTAAAAACTGGACATCACTTACCAGAGACAGATGTTACATATGATCTAGGATCATCTTCACTAGCATGGCGTGATTTATATCTAAGTGGTAGTACAATTAAGTTAGGCGGAGCAACGCTTAGTGCTTCAGGTTCTAACCTAAGTATGGGATCAGGATCATTTGACTTATCCAATAGTACAACCGCTGACTTAACAGAACATACAGATTATAAGTATTATACAGATACAAGAGCCCGTACACATATACAAGGCGCAGATTTAGACATGACTACAAATAAAATTTTGTACTCAAATGTTTACGCCGCAACCGGTGATTTACCAACTGCGTCAAGTTACCATGGAATGTTTGCCCATGTACATGCAGAAGGCAAAGGTTATTTTGCACATGGTGGTGCATGGAAAGAATTAGTTGATACATCATCTAGTACTGGAGTTAATCTACAGCTAAATAGTATTGGAGCAGGAACTGCCGCCAGTGGTACAACAGGCGATATTCGTGCAACAGCAGATGTTACAGCGTATTATTCATCAGACGCAACGCTAAAAGAAAACGTTGTAGAAATAGAAAATGCATTAGACAAAGTAAAGAAGATTAGAGGTGTTGAATTTGATTGGACACCTGAATACATTGATGAAAAAGGCGGAGAAGATGGTTATTTTATCCGCAGACATGATGTAGGTGTTATAGCACAAGAGGTAGAAGCAGTATTACCTGAAGTCGTAGGCACCAGAGACAATGGGATAAAAGCAGTACGCTATGACAGAATTGTAGCCTTGTTAATAGAAGCCATAAAAGATCAACAAACACAGATTGATGAGCTAAAAGACTTAGTAAATCAAAAATAATAATAAATAAAAGTATAATACAAACAAGGAGAGTATTACAATGGCATTACCAGCAACCGGAGCCACAATAAGCATTGGCTCAATTAGAACATATTTCAGCCTGTCAGGGACACAGTCACTACAGAGCCTAGGAGCACATATCTCACCTAGCGTATCTTCAAATATTTCACTATCAGCTACTTTCGGTGGATGGCAGAATCCTAATATTTGGGGTACAAGTTCAGGTGTTGCACCGGATCAAGATGAATACGGTTCATCTAATTACTAAGATTAAGAATACATTAGAGTCTGTTGTTTTACTTGACAACAGACTCTAATAATGTATAATAAAAGAAGAGAAACCTCACCATAAATTCACACAGGAGAAAAATAAATGAGTATTCGTACACGTTTCGAAATTGAAACATTCGTATTGGGATCACACCCAACACTAGAAAGAAAAGCACACGCTATTAAAGTTGAGTATGAAGCTGCCAAGGCTTCTGGACATCCAGACTTGCCTGTTCTAGAAGCAGTATACAACAACTTTGCACTAACCAATGATATTGATGCATTGATTGCCAACATTGAAACTACAGAAGAGACTTATTGGGTAGAACGTTTAGCACGTTTGGCCGCAATTGATATCTTAACTATTGGTAAAGTACAACCAGAGACAATGCACCACATGGCATCACTAAGTGATGACGCATTCGCGGCAAGTGTAAAGAGTGCTACTGTACTAGCTAAAACACTTAATGAATCAGTACGTGATATTGAAATTGAATTAGGTACTGACCTAGTCCAAGACTAAATGGTAAGTATACCCAAGTTCCATTATTCGGTGGATACTAACGCCAAGGTTGCAATTTGCGTTCCTGTGCGTGATACAGTAACAGCGGTGTTTACACAAAGTCTTGCTATGCTTACTAAAAAGTGTGGTGAGACCAAACAAAAGATGTCACTACACATGGTAATGGGTAGTGAAGTTGCAATGCAACGACAACAATTGTTAGATGAAGCAATGGAAACTGATTGTACTCATATACTATGGTTAGATAGTGATATGTCATTTCCAACAAATACACTACAAGCATTGTTATCACATGATAAAGATATTATTGCTTGTAATTATTGTACAAGAGTAGCACCACACCGTCCGGTAGCCTTTAAAAGCGAACATGACTTGGACGCAAGAGTTGAAGGCGGTACAGGTCTACAAAAGATATTTGCAGTAGGCATGGGCTGTATGTTAGTAAAACGACAAGTATATGAAGCAGTGGCTAGGCCACACTTTAGTGTTACTTGGAATGATGATTATACTAACTTGGTTGGTGAAGATATATACCATTGTAATAAGGCAAAAGAAGCTGGGTTTGATATCTGGTTAGAGAATGATTTAAGTGAGAATATAGCCCATATTGGAACAAGGGCTTTTACTATTAAGGGTGATTGTTAATGTTAGAATTTAAAAATGTAAAATCAGACTTGTTTGATTTTAAAGGACAGTCAGTTATTACTCCATGGGATAGACTAAAGAAGTTTATATTCCAAAGTTATCCAGTAATTGAGATTACTGAAGATCTAGCGACACTAGATGAACAACTTGATGTAGCACTAGCATATCAAGGTGAGAGTGATATGGTATGGCTAAAGAATAAAAGTACTGTGGTCAGAGAAGATTTTCCTTGGCACTATAAACCTAGTGATGTGGGAAGACAGTTTGTACATGAATTTCCAAGAGTAGGTAAACGTAGTAAGAGAGCAGTTAAATGGGGAGAACTAAGATTAGTCCCAACTACTGGCTTTGCTCACGGTAGTTTTAAAAACAGAATTAATGCAACTTACCACGATGCAGATTTTGAGATATTCATGATCAGCTTCCATGAAGCAGAAGCAGACAGTAACTTTGCAAAACTAAAAGCACAATACCCTGATGCAAAACATGTTAAAAATATCGAAGGTATTGGTAATGCACACAGACAAGTTGGTGAACTATCAACTACAGAAATGGTTTATATTGTTGATGCAGATGCAGAACTACTTGAAAAGTTTAACTTTGATTTTATTCCTCCAATGGCAAAACGCCATAATACAACATATGTATGGAGTGCAAGAAATCCTATTAACGGACTAGAGTATGGATACGGTGGAGTTAAACTATTCCCTCGTACACAGTTATTGGAATTAGGACATGAACTACCTGACTATACAACAGGTGTTGCATTCTATCAGCCAATTGGAGATGTATCAAACGTAACAAACTTTAATAAGGATCCATATAGAACTTGGCGTAGTGCGTTCCGTGAGTGCGTTAAACTAGCATCACAAATTAATCCAAATGCTCCTAAACAAGAAACAGTTGACAGATTAGAAACATGGACTACAGTTGACAACGGAGGACGTTTCGGACGTTATTGTATTAAGGGTGCGTTGGAAGGCAAAGCCTATGGAGAAGCAAACAAGGATAACGTAGAAGAACTAAACAAGATCAATGATTTTGATTGGCTACGTGAACAGTTTGTTGCTAGTATGAAGAAACGTATTACTGCGGATTAATCTACTAAAGTATCTAACCAATTAGAACCATCTACTGAGCTAGTCTCGTGGATGGTTTTTATTTTCTTGATTATATCTTTATTGTATAATTGTGCTTTGGCACCGTTATGTAATGGACGTGGCCAGTTACCCATCTTTACCCAGCAGAATCCATTGCTTTCATCATTTAGTTGTGGTACAAATTCATCATAGACTGTTACAACAAAAGTATTGTACACAAAGTTTTTATCTGGACTGGTAAATTTGTTTAGTGGATATACTTTTTGTATATCAGGTAACAACCCAATCTCTTCTTCTAATTCTCGTAATAGTGTTTGTAATGGCCGTTCATTTTTTTCAGCCTTACCTCCAAAGAATCCCCAGGTGCGTGGATGACTGGTATCACCACTTCTTTGTTGTAGCATAATTCTACCTGTATCTATTGCAAGTACTAGACAACCACTAGCGTTCATTATCTAATTCCTTTTCAATAGTTTTAAAAACGTTTGGATAGTCTACTAGTTCCTTTGTTATCATATCGTGAAATTCATCTATTCTGTATAACTTGTTGTAACTATGCAACACCTTAAATATTCTATAATAGAAAGAAGGATCGAACTTATCTGTTTCAAAGTACAAATGTTCGTCTCCGTCCCTACACCAAAACAAATTGCGTATGTGATGAAATGCTAAACTCCATGCTATTCTAGGCATTGTGGGTTCTTTCTCTACATACATATCCACAAACTCTACTTCAATTGGTAAATCAGTAATAGTTTTTTTCCATTGATTAAAACTTTCAATAGCATCTATTGATGCATAGTTTGGGTTTAGGTATTCTTTTCTTGATCTGTACACTAATACATGTTTTATATTTGGATGGTCCTTGTGTAGCTCTTCAATAAATCCACGTGAAAGCATTTGGATGTTTAGGAATGATGCTTCAAAGCATACGCTATCAGCTAGTCTAAGTCGTGAATTCACAACTCTAACAGTTTCTAGAGCACTACCTTTTTTATTATTTAAGAATTCATGAATACATTCATGACCGTCATACCGTATCATACTAGATATAGATCCGCCAAAATCCTGCTTTGTACATACCTTCATGGCTGTTAAACCAATCAGTACCATTCCATTCCAATTGATCAGTGGATGAAATATTAGTTACATATTTCTGATCACTTATATTACTGCTATCAAAACTTACAACCCATGCAGTACCGTTATATTCAATAATATCATCAACACCTGCAACTGCATTAGTCCAGTTATTTGATATAGGTAAGTCTTCAGTCAGTAAGTATCTTTGCCCTATTGCGGCCGCTGTTACAGTACCATCACCTGGATAATTTGCTTGTGGATTAATAACGGCATCGATTGCTGATAAACTATTTGTTGGTAGTGTACTAGCATCTACAGTAACAACTAGAGCATTTTTATCATTTGGATCAAACTCAAGTCTACCAATAATATCGTTATCACTATCACCAGGATTGTTTGACTTGCGTAGTCTAAGTTGGCTTATACCTTCTCTTAGGTCACCAAATGGTTTAAGTTCTTTTGCCCACTCTAATAAATTACCACTGTCATCTAACTGTGTACCTTGTTCGTTATATAAGTATGCCTTACCATTCTCATACTTTAGTTTTCTATTGTCAAGAGTAATTACTGTATACTGTAATGTAGTTTTATCAAAACTTTCATTTGCAATAAACTTATCCAAATCTTCATCATCTAAACTGTACAGTTCATTAATAATATTGTATATAAGTTTTTGTTGTTTAACTTTAGCAGGTGGATTAATGAATATAGGCATACTAAATGTTAGGGTAGAAACATCAACAATGTCATCTATACTTGAACCAACACTACGACTACTCCATATACTGTTTGTCATTTCAACATAACTTAATGCTGACCAATCAAAAGGATTGTTGCTTGTTCTAATATTAAGAGTAGGATTAAACAACACCATAATCTGTTCCAATAACTGTAATTTCTGATCTGTATTTGAAGTCCATATATCACAATTCATAATTAAGTTATACGGAACTGGAGCATGTCTTTCGATAGTATATCTATTACCTACCTCATTTAGATATTTGCCAGTGGCGTCATCCACCTTCTTTTCATACACTTGTACTTTTTCTTCATACTCTTGATAAGTTCTACGATCAGCGGCTAAGTTAAGTTCGGTAACATAACAACTGATAAACGGAACAGTATTAACAATGTTCTCTGAATTCTCACGAGTAATGTGTGCGGCCATACGGTTGATATCACCATAGCGTACAGGTGTTAGTTGATATATAGGTAACTTGTCATCATTAATACCCATTTGTACATTAAAGCCACTGAACAATCGTATGAACTGTTGAATGTATCTTCTTATCTGTTTATCGTAAAAGTATTGTTGTGCCATTATTCAAAATCACTCTTTGGTTTAATAACGTTGCTGAGTGGTTGTCTTTCATTAAATTCTTTATTATCAACAACTGTTGTTGAATTATTGTTAATGTAAGAACTTGCATTGTAAGTCTTATCACTCCATGTGACATCAGTTACGTTATCATATAGTCTATTCCATCTGCTACCACGATAAACAAATAGTCTATTTGGTTTAAAGTCATTACGGACAAAGTAATCACCATCATTAGGTGCTGTTGGAAACTGATCACCTGTTGATAGTGTATCTCCATGATCATATACTTCCGAAGTATCCGGCTGGCCAAACAAGTGTTCAGTTAGGGGTAAACCCAATGGATCAGCTTCTTCGGCACTCTTTACAATAGCATTACTAATATTGAGTTCTGTTTTATAAGCACTAATATCGTTCTTAAGACTTCCTGGATCATTAGCAGTACCAAGTATATCTGCGTATTCTTGTGTATCTGTTAGTGGTGCCACTTTAACACGCCAAATATGACTGTACCAAGTCTGACTAAAACCTTCACTTCCACGGTTAGCATCTTGTACTACATAAAATTTATTAATAGCATCTCTGTCATGATCCAACAAGAGATCATCTCTTAAATGAGGCAACTCCAAAACATCGCCAGGCATAAGTTTACGGCCTAGTTTCTCAACCATATCATTTGTATGAAATGTAATAAACAGAGTATCGTTGGTTAAAAACAATCCAAACTGACTTAGATCAAAATCATTATCACTAACATTATACACACCACGTAATTCATATACATCTGGATCATACTTACGATCTCTGTTTTCCATGAATAACAAGTCTTGTATCTTAGTTTCGTTAATAAAACCTTCTGGATTTATCTCATCACCAGTAATTAAATCCTTTTCTAAACCACTACCATAGTTAGGTTCACTAGGATCGTCTGCATCTAATTGTTGTTTAGGTCCCAGATATTTGTGTACATGTACACCAGTTCCACCAATGTCAAACTGTTCACGGACATTCCAGTCCATGAATTTGTAATCGTTACCCTTATAATTTCTGTATAAACTTAATCGTGGCATATCATTCCTCTTATAATGTATTTATACAGAAAATAATAGGTTGACAATGTCGTAAAAGATGCTATACTGAATAAGTATTAATTATTAGGAGTTATCAGAATGGCTAAAATTGCAGTACCAAAGAAGTCTCGTAAACAAAAGAACCGTGCGGCCGCAAGGCGTAAAACAGGCGTCATTACTATTGATTGGTCTGGTGCATTGGAAATGTCGGGTCAAGACTTTGGCAAAAAGCGAAGACTAGCAACTGATGAACTGTATCAAACAGTTAAGCATGCCGAGATAATTCCATTCCTTTATACATGGATGAAGAAAGCTGAATATAGTGCTGAAGATATCAAAGCAGTTAAGGCGGCTCCACATGTTCCAATCAATGCGGCCATCAATGCTAAATTACTATTGGATGGTATGCCAGACTTACATCAAGAACATAAAGAATATTGGGAGAGTTTGCCAGGCACTGGTGATGTACTAAATCCAGCAAGTGAATATATAAAGAAAACTATTGGTGTTGCAATTAAAGAAGGTGCTCCTTTAGTAGAAGCAAAAGCAATTGCTGATCAGGCACAAAAAGAAAAGAACATAAAGTACTATAAGCCCACAATCCAAGAGGTTATGAAAGAAGCAAGTCTTCGTATGACGGAAGAGATTGAAGAGTTTGTGGAAAACTTTATTATTGATTCTGATCCTGCAACAGTTAAGAACTTTGAACCACATAAAGTATTGGTAAAAGTAGGAGCAAAGGCAAATCATGCTCGTATTATTAGACAACTTTATGAGGGAGAGTTTAGTGAGTTTACAGAACTTATGAACTTACCCAATGCCACACAACGTAAGAAGTTGAGTGAATATGACTTAGATCAAGTTGAACAACTAGAAGAAGGTTTTGCACACTACAGTACTGCCCAGAAGAAGGCGGCATTGGAAATGTACAAGAAGATTCTTGATGCTTGTGATATGATTATTACTACACAAAAGGCAACTAAGAAGCCTCGTAAAGTAAAAGAGAAGTCAGCTGATCAACTAGTTGCTAAGATGAAGTACAAGAAGATCGACAGTGACTATGGTATTGCAAGTGTAAGCCCTAGTGGTTTAATTGGTGCCGTATGTGCAGTAGTGTTTAATACTAAAAACCGTAAGTTGGGTGTATACGTTAGTGTAGATGAAGATGGTTTCAAAGTAAGAGGTACAACTCTGTTAAACTATAACGAAGAAACAAGTCTACAAAAGACACTTCGTAAGCCACAAGAACAGTTAAACACCTTTAAGAAAACAACAAAGGCTAGAACCGTTAAGCAGTTTGAGGGTATTAAGACAACTGAGACAAAGCTCAATGGTAGGTTTAATGCAGAAACAATTATACTAGCCGTCCACAAATAAATAACTGTATGGACTACAGTTTAGAACTGAACATCACAAATTATTGCCAAGCAAAGTGTAGGACTTGCAGAAGAACAGTTACCGATACTGGTGAAACTGTTCCTTGGCTTGTCCTAAAACACATGAGCGATCAAGAATTGGATCATATTGTTTCTAAGACAATGGGATTGAATATGACATATGACTTGTGTGGTGAGTATGGCGATCCTATGATGCACCCCAATATACAAAAAATTATAGACAAACTGACTTCAATAGGTTCTGTAAGTATAAACACAAATGGTGGATTACGAAACGAAAAGTTCTATAGTACAAATGCAAAAAACAGACGCCTAAAAATAACATGGAGTATTGATGGACTTGATCACGATACGAATTGGAAATATAGAGAAGGTGTTAATTGGCAAAGAGCAATGGATAATATGACTGCTTGGTTTCACCATGGCGGTAAAGGCAGATGGGAGTACTTAATGTTTGATTGGAATAAAGATCAAATACCTCTTGCCAAGACATTTGCAGATGCTAATAATATTTCTGTAAGATTTAAATGGCCTAATGGCGTACATGGACAAATAGATGAGCGAACTAGAAAACAAATGCAAAGTACAATGCAACTTTCATAGTGAAACAGTACGTGGATTCTATTTGGATAGCAGTATGCAAGTATTTCCATGTTGTCACTATGCAAGTATATATGGTGAACGTAATATATCAGATGAAGTGCCCGTAAGAGATCAATCTTATGAGCAAAGTTTAGTAGATAATCCAAAATGGAATAGTCTAAATGAACATTCCTTAGAAGAAATCACAAAACATGATCAATATCAAACAAATATATACTATCCTGGCTGGATAGATAATCCTACACCAGTCTGTATGCACTTCTGTAATAAATACAGTTAAGGAGAATAACATGAGTGCAAAAAGTGATCTAATTAAAGAAATGGAACTCCGCCTAGGTGGTGGCATGGTTGATGTAGAACTTGACCCAGAACATTATGAACTGGCAGTTAACAAAAGCCTACAAAAGTACCGCCAACGAGCTGAAAATGCCGTAGAGGAAAGTTATGTATTTCTGGATTTACAAGAAGATCAAAATGAATATACTCTTCCAGTAGAAATTGTTGAAGTTAGAGATATCTATCGTAGAACAACTGGTGTAAGTAGTGGAACAGGTAATGATATAGAACCTTTCCAGGCCGCATTTATGAATACATATCTTCTAAATTCACAAGGTAGTGGCGGTCTTGCAATGTTTGATTTTATGCATCAGTATAGAGAAACAATGGGAAGACTATTTGGCGCAGAGATGATGTTTACTTGGCGTCCTCAGGATCACAAACTTCTAGTACATCGTAAAATAAAATCCGCTGATACATGCATTTTGCATTGTTACAATCACCGTCCAGATCAAAACATTCTTGTTGATACATATGCAGGACCCTGGGTCAAGGACTATGCATTTGCTCACGTTAGACTAATGTTAGCAGAAGCACGTGGTAAGTTTACACAAATTGCAGGCCCACAAGGTGGAACCACAATGAACGCAGATCAACTTCGTACAGATGCAATGGGCGAAATTGATAAACTTGAACAAGAGCTAACACTATATAGTGAAGGTTCAACAGGTTTAAGTTTTGTAATTGGTTAATTGACAACTTAACAATAAGAGTATATAATAATATTATGAAAAAGGTAATTGGTATATGTGGCCTAATAGGTCATGGTAAGGATACTGCCGCAGGCTTTCTGATCTCAGAAGGCTTTCAACGTATCAGCTTCGCAGGTGTATTGAAAGATGCATGTGCTAGTATATTTGGATGGGATAGAATCCTACTAGAAGGTAACACACCTGAAAGTAGAGTATTCAGAGAATCAGTTGATACTTGGTGGGCTGAACGATTAGACATACCAGACTTTACTCCAAGACTTGCATTACAACAAATAGGAACTGATGCATTAAGAACACATTTTCATCCAGACATTTGGGTTGCGGCCTGTGAGCGTCAGATTGAGATGTGTACAAAGAATGTTGTCATTAGTGACTGTAGATTTTTTAATGAACTAGATGTCATTAAACGATTAGGCGGATCAACTGCCGTTGTATGGCGTAATGAAAAACCATTGTGGTGGGCTACTGCTTCTAGTATTAATCAAGCAGGTGCAAATAACATGGAACACAATAGTATGTCTATTGTTTTCCCTGATGTACATAAAAGTGAATGGAGTTGGGCGGGCTGGAATTTCGATTATGTGATAAATAACACCACTTCGCTTGAAGATTTAAAAACTCAAGTCCTAAATAGCCTCAATTAAATACACATATAACTCTATAATAAGCACTATTTCGGAGGATCCTATAAATACGAGTAGAACAAAAATGTTTCTACAAACGTTATTTTTAAAGGAGAATTCCAAATGGCAAATCTTGTTTCACCTGGCGTACAGGTTTCAGTAACAGACGAGTCAGTATACGGTCCTGCAGGCGCTGGCACGGTCCCAATGTTGTTTATTGCAACTGGGCAGAACAAAACAGATCCAACAGGTACAGAGACTGACGGTATTGCAAAATATACCAAAGCTGCCAATTGCGGTAAACCTATCCTAGTAACATCACAGAGAGAACTAACACAGTACTTCGGTAATATTGATTTCCGTACAGTAAGTGGTACAGTTCAACAAGGTGATGAAACTAATGATTATGGTCTACTAGCGGCATATAGTTTCTTGGGTCAAAGTGCGGCGGCTTACATTGTAAACGCAGACGTAAACGTTTCACAACTAAGACCAAGTTCAGCTGCACCAACAGGTCCAGCGGCTAATCTAACATATTGGTTAAACCCAACATTATCAGCATACGGCATTTACGAATATAGTGCTTCAAGTGTGTGGACAGCAATTACCCCTACAGTAGAGATTGTTACAACAGCAGGTACGGCAACGGCAACTGTTGTTAATGACACTTACTTAGTAGAAGTTGTTAACGGTGCATCCGAAACACAAATCATTTATTACAAAGGCACAGGCGGTAGTTGGGTAGCCCTAACAACTGGTACTAATGCCACATATGCACCACACTATTCAGCACCAACTGGACCAAGTGCAGGTGATGTATGGATTAAAACAACAACACCAGGCGCAGGCTTGGATATTGATATTTCATTATACACAACTGCTACTGCAAAATTTGTAGCAAAGACACCAGTTTATGCTAATGATCATGCAACTGATCCAACAGGCATTACAGCTGATATTCAGCAAGATGGTACTGCTGGCGTAGCCAATTCAAACTTCTCTGACGGAGAGCTTTGGTTGTCAATTGACGATGGCACAGGCATAGTTGAAATTAAACGTTGGGACGATACAGCAGCTCAAGAGTGGGATAGCATCTCAACTAGTTCAGCTACTGCAACAGGCGGTTATGTAATGGAAGTAAGTACAACTCAACCAGTAGGCTCACCAGTAGATGGTACACTATGGTTTGATCCAGACTTAAACGACTTAGACATTTATGAAGCGGCTCTAGACAGTGGCGTACAGAAATGGCTTAAAGCAAGTGATGTTCAGTATGTTACTACTGCTCCACTAACAAACAAAAGTGGCGGATCTCTAGCAGATGGCGACTATTGGATTGATACTGATGAATCAGGTTATCCTGTAATCTACAGACATAACGGAACATCATGGATTGTTAAAGACAAAACAGACCAAAGCACAAGTGCAGGTGTTGTGTTCGGTGACATCACTGATCTAGCAAACGCAGGCGGTGCCTTTGTTGACTCTGCAAACGTACTAGCAGGTGGACCTAACCCACTGGTATATCCAGTAGGCACATCAGCAATTAACATGTGTCGTTCGGCAGCTACTGTTAAAAAATATGACAGTTCACTATCAACTACATGGAAATGGCGTAACTTTGCAGGCAATCAAGCAGATGGTTCAGGATCATTTGGTAGATTAGCACAACGTAGAGTTATTACTAATGCAATGCAGGCAAGTGCAGCAGGAACAGAACTTCGTGAAGAGAATGTTCAATTCCGTTTAATTGCCGCTCCAGCATATCCAGAAATGTTTGATGAAATGGTTACACTAAACAGTGATCGTAATGAAACAGCATTTATTATTGTTGATGCTCCATTCCGTTTAAACCAAACAGAAGCAGTTAATTGGATTGACGGCGTAAGTGCAACAGAGAACGGTGAAGGCGGACTAGTAGGAAAGAATACTTACTCAGCAGCCTATTACCCAAGTGTACTAACAACTGATCCAGTAAGTGGCAAGAGCGTTGTTGCTCCTGCATCACATTCAGTACTATACACATATGCATATAACGACAACGTTAGTTTCCAGTGGTTTGCTCCAGCAGGACTAACACGTGGTGTTGTACAAAATGCAACAAACGTTGGTTACCTAAGTAGTGAAGGTGAGTTTACTCCACTAGCACTAACACAAGGTTCACGTGATGCAATGTATGTTAAAAAACTTAACCCAATTGCAAGATTTCCTGCAGAAGGAATTGTTGTATTTGGACAAAAGTCATTACATTCAGGTGCAAGTGCATTGGATAGAGTTAACGTAGCACGTTTAACAGCATACCTAAGAGAACGATTTGCAGTTATTGGCAGACCTTACTTGTTTGAGCCAAATGATGCAAACACACGTTCTAATGCTAAAGGTACATTTGAAGGCTTTATGTCAAATATCCTAGCACAACGTGGTGTGTATGACTATGCAGTAGTTTGTGATACAACAAACAACACTCCTGCGAGAATCGATGCTAATGAACTATATATTGATGTAGCAATTGAGCCAACCAAAGCGGCTGAATTTATCTACATTCCAATTAGAATTGTAAACACAGGCGAACTTAGTTAATAAACATATACTTAACTACAAGAACGGTGTCTAGAAATAGGCTCCGTTCTTTTTTGACTGTTTTGCATAAATAATACTATAGACAAACACTTTTTAAAAGGAGATTTAAGATGGCTGTAATTGCAAATTTTGGTGTACCGGTTTCCGGAGGTGGTGAAGCCACTCTAATGCCGAAGCTACAATATCGTTTCCGTGTCAAGTTTACAAACTTGGGAAACAGCAACAATGGAGCTCTAGTAACTAAGAACGTTATTAGTGTTACCCGTCCAGCACTAGACCATGAAGATGTTACAATTGATGTATACAACTCAAAGATTCGTTTAGCTGGAAAACATACATGGCAGGATATTACACTCGTTGTTCGTGACGATGTAAACAGTGATGTAATTAAAGAATTAGGCAATCAAATTGCTAACCAAGTTAACCATGCTGATCAGAGTGCTCAAAAGAGTGGCTCAGCTTACAAATTTAAAATGGAAATTGAAACACTAGACGGTGCTCACGATGAAGGTGATGCAGGCGTACTAGATAGTTGGGACGTTACAGGATGTTTTATTCCTAGTATCCAATATGGAGATCTAAACTATAGTTCAAGTGAATTTGTTCAGTGTACAATCACTATTCGTTATGACAACGCAGCTCATAACATTGCTGGAGCTGACGTACTAAGTAGTAGTTCAATTACAGCTGGTAGCGGTGATAGTGCTTCAGTAACAACGTAAGAAGATAGAAAATGGGATTAGGCAAATATCTAGGCGATTCCGCCAGTACATTATATAATACTGAAGGTAATCAAATACAGTCATTTATACCCAGATCTAGATTCAATTTTGCTGTTATTTTAACTCTTGTTGGTACTGATGGTGCTGACAAGAGTCTTTTTCTAAACAAGATTTCAAGTGTAACAATGCCTAGTTATTCAACTAGAACACAAACACTAAACCAATACAATAAGAAACGTGTAGTAACAACTGGTGTAGATTACCAGCCAGTACAACTTACTGCATATGATGACGCCAGTGGCGAGTTTGAAGAGTTTATAAAAAACTACAGTAGATTTTATTTCGGACAAACACTAACAGTAGATGATGAAGGGTCATTTAATTATGATCTGCTTAATGATAAATTTTCTAGTGCCAGTGGCTACAGTCAAGCAGGTCTAAAAATAAGAGAGACTAAAAACTTTATTAAAAATTTAAGAATTATAAGAACATCTAGTAAAGAAGATGTTAACGTCATCACAGTATACAATCCTTTTATACAAAACATTACACCTGATGCACTAAGTTATTCAGAAAGTACACCAGTTAGTTACAGCATAAACTTTATGTACGAAGGTTTTGATATACGAAGTGGCTCACAGGGCCAAGATTTCTTCAAGGAATATTACAACCTAGTTAACGACTAAATACTATTATGGCAAAGTTTCAGCAAGGAGTCTATACTCTAACTAACCCAAAAAAGTATATAGGTAAAAGTCAGCCTAGATATCGCAGTGGTTGGGAACTAGCAGTATTTAGAATGTGTGATGCCCATCCAAGTATAGTTGCCTGGGGTAGTGAAACACATAGGATTCCATATAAGAATCCTCTCACAGGAAAGAATACAAATTATGTTCCTGATCTGTTATTAGTATATAATGATAGAAAAAATGAACGCCATGCAGAAATTGTTGAAATCAAACCAAGTAAGCAAATATTAGGTGAAGCAAAGACTCAGGATCAAATGGCGGCGGCTGTTGTTAACCATGCTAAATGGGAAGCGGCCAGAGCCTGGTGTAAGAGTCAAGGCTTGGGCTTTAGAGTTATTACTGAAAACGAAATATTTAATAAGCCTCAAACCTCAAATAAAAGAAGGAAGAAGAGATGACAAAAAAACTAGAAGAAGAATTTAATCTACCACCCATTGAAGACATTTCATTGTTCGGTGAAGAAGCAATACCTATTGAAGCTGGTGAGTCAACTATTGAAACTTCCAAACAAGATATAGCATTAACACAAAATACTCTAGAAGTAACACAACGTATAGATAGTGCTTTGCCAATTGTACAGGGCTTAGAACAATTGGATAGAGAGATGGATGAATATGCAGTAAAGGCAATGACTACATTTGAGGACTTGGTTGATCTTGGAAAGAATGTAGAAGATAGACATGCGGCGCCCATATTTGATAGTGCAGCCAAAATGATAACGGCGGCTCTACAGGCAAAACAAGCCAAAATGGATAAGAAGATGAAGATGATTGAACTACAGATGCGTAAAGCAAAGTTAGATCTTGATACCCGTAAGGTAGATGCCAGTCTAGAAGGTAAAGAAGATGCTCCTGAAGAGATTGAGGGTAAGTTTATTGGAGATCGTAGCAGTATGTTAGCCGAGATCATGAATAAATTGAATGAAAACGATAAATAATAGTAGCGGAGAAATGTTATGAAATCTTATAAAGAATATCTAAAAGAATCAAAACAATCTTATAAGTTTCGTGTGAAATTAGCTCAAGAGCTTTCGGATGAACAAATAGATAAGATTGAACGTCATCTTGGAAAGTATGATGTAACGAGCGTAAGTGCTCCTAAAAAATTAATGCTACAAAGCACACCTTATGATTTCCCCACCCTGCGTGGATATGAAATCTTTGTTATGGAATTTGAAACAGACAGAGTTGCAAGTGCCTATCAAATCCAGGTGGAGCTCAGTAACTTATTAGGTCTGGGAGAGGGTCTAATGAAAGTTCGTAGTGAGCATGAACCATTAGAAAAACAAGAGCAATCAGAATTAGAAGGTTCGGATAAAGATCCTGAATCCCTACTTGCAGATGGCGACTATAAAGAAGCTGAAAAGATCAACAGCGAAGATTACTATGGTGACAAGTACAACACTAAGTTCGTACAAGAATTATTAGCTCTCCGAAAAACTAAAGAGAAGGAAAGCAAATGAGCGACTTAGAAAGAATTTTAAAATTATCTGGGCTTGTACAAGGCAGTGGCTTTGAAGCTCCAGTAGAAGAAAGCAAGATGTCCGATATAGACATTGATGCACAAGATAACAGCAGAGAAGACTTTATTGATATGCACTCAAGTACACTAGGTGGTGCTAAGGCGGCTGGCGAATTTTGGGACGATTCTAAAGAATCAAGAGAATCAAATGAAGGCGTTGAAACAGAAGCAGTAGGTACTGCCGCTGATCCTATTATGGACCTATGTGATGAAGTAGGTTGCGATCCAGATCATCCTATATTCCAAGAAATAGTACGTTTCTTAGATGCAGATCAAATAAAAGAGTTTGTAGATGACTATCGTAGACACCATGAGATGAATGCTAGTTTTGAATCTGATGAAGTAGAAGTTGACGAAGCATCATGTGGTTCTAAGAAAAAACACAAGCATGAATCAACAGAAGAAGTTGAAGAAGCAGAAGTAGTAGAAGGTCGTTTAGGCTTTAAAGACATTGCAAAGTTTGGTAGTGAAAAGGCAAGTAGAATTGACCAAGAAGCAAGACGTAGAGGTAGTGCTGATATGGAGCCAGGTGATGCTGATGAACTACGCTATAAGATTGCTAAAGAAATGGGCTTGATAGAAGATGCAGTTAATGAAGAGCCAGTACAAGAAGCTGAAGGCACGAGAACAATACAAGTTAACAAAGATATCAAATTGGCTATGGACAGTATCTGGGATAGACGTAGTGAGCAAATGACAGAAATGGTTTTCGTTAAAGAAATTGAAATTTATGAAGATGAAGATGGTTATCTAAGTGTTACAGTTGAGCATGATGGACCTTGGGAAATTTATACTGACACAGCATTTCCAGAAGCAATTAGTGAAATATGTGATTGTGAACTTGACTGGTCAGAACAAGGAATGCAAGACGAAGGAATGGCACATCTTGAAGGTGAGCTAATGGAAGCATACGAATCTATTAGTGAGACATTTCATACAGAGCTTATGAGAGAACTAAAAGACTAACTGTCCAAGAGGGTAGTTGAATTGATTTTTGAAGGAGATCAAACAAATGAATGAACTAGAAAGAATTCTTAATCTAGCAGGAGTAAGTTATGAGGCTCCAAAGAAGATTGAGGAAACAACAGAAGAGATTGCTGAAGTAGAAGCAGTAGAAGAAGTTGCCGAAGTAGAAGAAGCAGAACTTACTGAAGACGAACTAATGGAAAAAGAATACCAAGCCAATAGAAAACGTAAAAAAGGTAAGATGATGGGAGCAGAACTTGATGAAGCTCCAAACGAAGGCAATGAATTCTCAGGCAATCGTCAGAAGGCTATTGATGCTGGCGAAGACGAGTTTGAAGTTGACGGAAAGAAATACAAAGTCTCCGGTAGCAAAAACGAATCAATCGAAGAAGCTGAAGATCCAGACTATAGCAAAGACAATCTAGATATTTGTGATAAGTGTGATGAAGAAGACAAAAATTGTAAATGTGATGATGTAAAAGAATCACTAGAAGTTGTTGAAGAATCACCTACAATGGATACTACACAGTTAATTACCCTACTTAAAAACTCAGGCATTAGTGAAGATCAAATTGCTAGTCGTTTAAAAGTTATTGAGGAAGAGTTTGGAAACACTCCAGAAGGCGTTGGTGAAACAGAGCCTACAGTACATGGTAGTGATGACAACTATAACTTTGCACAAGCAGTAAACACAAGTCTAAAAAGATATTTGGATGCACATGATATGAAAGTTTCAGTAACAGAGCATACAAAAGAAGATTTAACAGCAAAGTATCTAGCATCTAAGAAGTAAAATGCAAGGATTAAACTGGTCACTTAACGGTGATACGAGAAGATTGAATATTGATTCCAGCAGTAGATGTAACTTATCATGTCCAGGATGTGGTAGAACACACAGCGTTGCTGCTGGAACCAATGGCTCAATTGAAGACATGCCAATGGAATACTTCAAAGCACTAGTACGTCCAGAAAACAAAATTACCGATCTAACATATAATTTTGCACTAAGTGATCCCATTTATAGTGGGGTTATTTTAGATCAAATAGCACATCTGAATACACTAGATGACAGACCCAGAATTCAAGTTAGTACTAATGCAAGTGGTCGTAAACCCAAATGGTGGATTAAGTTTGCAAGCCTATTAGGACAAAGAGATAGAGTAGATTTTGCAATAGATGGTCTAGAAGACACAAATCATATTTACAGAGTTAATGCTAAATGGGATAGTGTTATGTTGGGTGCTAAAACTCTAAGAGAAAATTGGAACCCAACACATGGTGGAATGGTGTGGCGTTATGTTATATTTGAACACAACTATCATCAAGTATCTGAAGCACAAAAACTAGCAAAAGAACTAGGCTTTAATAGATTTAGAGCTATCGTAGGTGATAAAAGAACACCTAAACATATGATATTAAAAAGTAAAACATGGGAAGAAGTAGAAGTTGATTTATCCGAAATGTAAACATAAAGAAAGCCAAGTACCAGCAATAAGATATGATGGCTATGTAGTTCCTTGTTGTCACTTCGGACAATGGCAAGATATAGATAGATTCAGAGCCCGTATGGGAGATCTTGTGGAAACAATGCACATAACTAATGGTACTCTGGAGGAGATCAATAACAGTCCAGCCTGGAAGTACATTGAGGATAGTTTTGATAATGAACCATTTGCTAGATGTGTTAAGCATTGTAGTGGTGGTGAAGAAAACTACAGTCCTAAAAAAACAAATGCAGAGTCAGACTTTAAAGTAATCGATTTATAATAAATAAACAGGTAACGCTTAGGACCCGCTGTTACAGGCGAACAGGCGTCAAGGTTACTGTTTATCCTTAAGGACATGGTTCGCTACTCTTGTTCTTTAAAAAACAGACTTTCCAACAGATAAATACTAGTATGAGGGCTCAATGGCAGTAGATACCAAACTAACTAAAACTCCCTATAAGAGAGAAGAATATACACAAGATCAATTGGTTGAACTTGCCAGGTGTGCGGCTGATCCCAAACACTTTATGTTGCACTACTGTTATATTCAGCATCCTGTTAAAGGAAGACTGTTGTTCACATTGTATGACTATCAAGTTGGACTAGTTGATACATATCACAACAATAGATATAGTATTAGTATGCTTGCACGACAAACAGGTAAGAGTACCTGTGCGGCAGGATACTTGTTATGGTACGCAATGTTTAATCCAGATCAAACTATTCTTATAGCGGCACACAAGTATAGTGGTGCTCAAGAGATTATGCAACGTATAAGATTTGCATACGAACTATTACCTGACTTTATTAGAGCTGGTGTAACTGCCTATAATAAGGGTAGTTTAGAGTTTGACAATGGTAGTCGTATAATTGCACAAGCAACAACAGATAATACAGGACGTGGTTTGTCTATATCACTTGTTTATTTAGACGAGTTTGCATTTGTTAGACCCACAATAGCACGTGAGTTTTGGACTTCACTTTCACCTACACTTGCAACAGGTGGTAAATGTATTATCACATCAACACCAAACCAAGATGATGACCAGTTTGCACAGATTTGGAATGAAGCTCAGAAGAATATTGATGATTTTGGTAATGAAACTGCACATGGTAAGAATGGATTCGCACACTTTTTAGCAAATTGGGAAGTACATCCTGACAGAGATCAAAAATGGGCAGACGAAGAACAAGCCAAAATTGGTGAAGAACGATTTAGACGTGAACATAATTGTGAGTTTATAGCATTTGATGAGACACTTGTGGATAGTATTAGACTAGCAATGATGGAAGGTAAAACTCCATATGCTAAACAAGGACAAGTACGTTGGTATAAGCCAATGGTAAAAGAAGCAATATATATGATTGGATTAGATCCTAGCTTGGGTACTGGTGGAGACAATGCCGCTATACAAGTATATGAACTTCCGGGTATGAAACAAGTAGCAGAGTGGCAACATAACAAAACACCTGTACAACAGCAACTTCGCATAATGCAACAGATAGGTAATTACCTAGCAGAAGAAGGTGTTAATAAAGATAATGTATA
>VMHT01208868.1_pt1 | contig 20112 bp, 21 predicted proteins | sample 4693611 | NCBI WGS metagenome assembly VMHT01 (sample SAMN12280063, study PRJNA550983) | marine metagenome | isolation source: seawater sampled from same location over 5 years 0.02-0.2 micron viral filtrate | place: USA: collected off the coast of southern California halfway between the port... ...
GATGAATGCTTCACCTATCTAAACGAGGAGTCACTGTAATGGATAAGGCAAAAGAGAAACTCAATACCTTGGCTGATGATTGGGGATATGAAAGCCCATTGGATATGCTGGAGTCTATCGGCCTGCTAGCATCCCCTGCAATTTGCATGAATGACGATTGCGATTATACGACGGATATTGAGCCAGATAACGCAAGGGGATGGTGTGAGTGCTGCAATACTAACACTGTTGCTAGCGCCCTATTGTTAGCGGGATTTATCTAATGGAATGGCGAGTCTATATGCTAACGGGTGGCAAGCGGTTTTGTTATTATACCTGCGCTTGTGAAGCCCATGCAATCGACAAGCGGCTAGTGCTGGAACATAAGCACGACTCCCGCTATCAATTCGAGATAGAGCCGCACGTTTTCTAAGGTACATCCCACGCTCTAACATTGGCTCCGCTTAGGCGGGGCTTTTGTCGTTTTGTCAATCGTTTAACCTATAGAATTGAACGGGCGTTCAGTTAATGGGGCTCAGTTTCAGACTGGCGAATCACATGCGGGGAGTGGGCGAATCGCCTATCCTCTGTCAAGTTTTTCTTTTGTTTACTCACGTTTTGTTACAGTTTTGCACGTTTTTGTAACATTTGTCACATTTTTGTTGGGGCCCCTTGACATTACGGGCGAATCACTTTCGGCGGCCCGTTAACACCACATGAATCCAAAACCAAAAATTACTTTTGCCCTACCCACCACGTTCAAACGGACGTTATATCTGGAGTACCCACCAAGGTATATATCGGCGGAAATCCGCTTACGTCATCACGAACTGTTACAAAACGGTAATATTACTCACGAAAACACGACAAAAAACAGAAAATACTTTCGTTGTAAAACAGTCGATTGTAAAATAGTTGACAAAAAGTAAAAATAAAGTGAATAATATTCTGAAATATATCCCTATAGTAATATGAGAGAGAGAGTAACTTAAGTTTTAACGTAAATTATTACCACTACGATATATACTACTAGACTATATAACGTAAGTCATAACTATAGTTACTCCCCTCAAGAATCACTCCTACAAGTTAAACCAAGAAGTATGTTCTCACAGATATAACTTAAGTTACAAAGTTCTTGCCGATTAACTGTAGGTAGTGATATCGACTACCCACTTAAGTTACCTTTAATCTTGTCGTTAATAGCCCGTAGGGCGGAGACTATCGTTATGATCGCAGCATTACCCTACAGTAAGTTAGTAGAGAAGCACATCTTGGACTGTATCCAAGGTGGCATTGGTATTCGTCAAATGATTGCCTCAATGCAACACCTACAGGATGCCCCAAAGTCTTTATCCACTATGTACAAAATCTATGGGTCGTTCATTGAGATGGAACGAGCGAAGATCAATGGTGCTGTCGGTAAGAGGGTCATAGACCAAGCACTAGATGGTGACTTTAAATCACAAGAATTGTTCCTACGATCTAAGGGTGGCTGGAGTCCAACTCAGACTAACATTGAAGTTGAGCAAGAGACTGACCCTGACCTAGACGAAAGTGCTGTTGACACACTTATGTCGTTACTTGGATACAACGAAAATGCCCCCGAAGAAGAAACAACCTGTACCTGTGAGGAAGATAACTGCCGATGCTCTTAGAGGATTACCTCAGAGTAAAGTTAAGGACATCTTCGAGCAACTAGGGCCACAGAAGACCGAAGAACTCAAGCATGACTGGATGTTCTGGGCTAGAGATAACCAACTGGAGCCTATCAATGACGATTGGAACACTTGGTTCATTAACGCTGGTCGTGGATTTGGTAAAACTAGGTCAGGCGTTGAGTGGGTTAGAGATAATGTTAAGCGTGGTGTTAAGCGTATAGCTGCTGTAGCTTCCACTAACTCAGATATTGAACGAGTTATGGTCAAGGGTGAATCTGGTTTCCTATCGGTATGCTGGAAGGGTGACAGAACCTACGCAGGTAAGAAGATGGGGTTCCCTGAGTGGTCTCCAACTAAACGTACACTAACATGGGAGAATGGAGCGCAAGTACAGTTCTTCTCCGCTGAGGAACCTGAGCGTCTCCGTGGCCCACAGTTTGAGTTAGCATGGTGTGATGAGACTGCTGCTTGGAACAAGGACATGGACACTTGGCAGATGCTACAGTTTTGTATGCGTCTGGGTAAACACCCAAGGATCATGGTTACGACCACCCCTAAGCCAACCAAACTTATTCGTCAGATACTCAAAGACCCTAAGACTGTAGTTACCACTGGTAGTACCTTTGATAACTCAGCTAACCTAGCTAACACATACCTCACTGCTGTTAAAGAGCAGTACGAAGGAACTAGACTAGGTAGACAAGAGCTTTATGAAGAAGTCCTAGAAGAAGCTCAAGGAGCCTTGTGGACTACAGCTATGCTAGATGACGCCTCAGTTAAGCATGAGGTAGTCCCAGACCTTTCCCGTATTGTCGTTGCACTTGATCCCGCTGTTACCTCTAACGCTGAGAGTGACATGACGGGTATTGTTGTCGCAGGTATTGACATTAACGGTATTGCCTATGTCCTCGGAGATTATACTGATAGGCTATCACCACAGGGTTGGGCATCTAAAGCTATTCAACTGTATCACCAATACCAAGCTGACCGTATTGTAGCGGAAGTTAACCAAGGTGGTGATATGGTTAAACAGACGATCCACGGAGAAGACCCTACAGTACCCTATAAGGCTGTTAGAGCATCTCATGGTAAGTTCGCTAGGGCTGAACTTTTATCGGCATTGTACGAGCGTGGTTTAGTAAAGCATGTGGCTAATCCCCCTGATGGGGCTTCGCTAAACGAACTAGAGACACAAATGAGAACATGGGAACCACTAGGGTCGATTGGCTCCCCAGATAGACTTGATGCCTGTGTATGGGCAATTACAGACCTCTCACTCAACGGATATGCGAAACCCAAACTGACCCTCGCTTACTCAAGTGCCAAGGGACTTTCACAGAAATAATAATGGAACCTACCTCATGGTTAAGAAGCTCTCAGAAGCCAAAGCTAAATCCACCCTTGGTGTAGCTGGCGATAACACACATAACGGTCAAATCCGTGCTGATGAGTTTCTCCCTGAACTGCGTGGCAAGAAAGCCATTCGCAAGTACCGTGAGATGCGTGACAACGATAGTACCGTTGGTGCTGTTATGTATTCTGTTGAGCAAATCCTTCGTGATGTTGACCTTCATGTTAACCCAGTTGACGAGAGTGATGCAGCTAAAGCGGAAGCTGACTTCGTTAAGAGCGTTCTTGATGACATGGATCATACACTAGATGACCACATTGCAGAAGCCTTGTCGTTTCTGTCGTATGGCTTCGGTTGGTTCGAGGTTATCTACAAGCGGCGTGTTGGCCCAACTGAGCGTTCTGATAAGAAACACTCTAAATACACAGATGGACGTATTGGTGTGCGTAAGATTGCAGCCCGTGCGCCTTGGACTATAAATAAGTTTGACGTAGATCAAAAGACTGGTGATGTTCTAGGTATTGAGCAGTCAGTCGGGCTTATGGCAAGCAGAAACTATATCCCACTTAATAAGTCATTGTATTACCGCACTACCTCAATAAATGGTGATCCAAGTGGCCGTAGTATTCTTCGTAACGCTTATACTTCTTACGAGTACCTTAACAACTTACAGGCTATTGAGGCCATTGCGGTTGAACGAGAGTTGGCGGGTATTCCTGTCGCTCGTATTCCCGCTGAGTATCTTTCTGGGGACGCTTCTTCTGCTCAATCAGGATTTGTACACAACTTGCAGCAAATCTTACGAGACGTTAAGTTCAACGAGCAAGGTTACATTATACTGCCATCCGACACCTACCCCGATAAAGATGGAGCACCTTCCTCCACTAGATTAGTTGACATTGAGCTTATGGCATCCAATGGTAAACGCAACATTGACATCAATCCAATCGTTAGTCGTTACCAGCATGACATTGCTCGTTCTGTACTTTCTGAGTTTCTTCTGCTTGGTTCCTCTGGGGGTTCTTATGCTCTCTCCAAGTCGAAGACAGACCTGTTCCTCCGTGCGCTTGAGAGTTACATCCAAGCAATCGTTGACGTTCTCAACAAACAGTTGGTCGAGCGTCTTTGGCAGTTGAACGGTCTGAATTATGACCTGATGCCAACTATCACTGCTGGTGATGTCGCTCCACATGATCTCCGTGAGGTTGCAGCCTTCCTCCGTAACTTGAATGGCGCTAACATTGATGTATCCTCTCACCCAGAGGTTGTTAAAGACCTTATGGACATAGCTGACTTGGAATACGACCCTGATGTTGGTCAGCCCACTACAGTTGAAGAGGAAGAGTAACAATGGCAAGTCTAGCAAACGCAGTTCTTGACGATGGTTTGTCAACCTTGACGACAAATGGTACTCGTATCGACATCTGTTCTACTGAACCTACGACATACGCACAAGCCACCTCTACCTATTCTCTAGGTACATCCTCCACAACAACAGGTTCCCCTGCTGATAGAACTGGTGGTGGGCGTGAGGTTACGGTAGCGGCGGTAACAGACGCAAGTGTTACAGGCACAGGAACAGCATCCTTCTACGCTATCACGGACGGTTCTGGCACTCTATACGCCACTGGGGGTTTAAGCACATCTCAGTCTGTCACAGTAGGCAACACATTCTCGTTAGGTTCGTTTACTATCGGTATTCCTGACCCAGCATAAAAGGGGGTTAGGGTATGACAGACTTAGTTGCAGTCAGTATTCTCACTGGCCCACCCCAGTCTTTATCTGTTGATACTTCCCACCTGACAGATGACAGCTTAATTACAGACTGGCAGACGTACTTCTTCGCTGCCGACACAACGATAACACAGTCCCAGAGTATTTCCGTTACGGCCATACTAACGGGTCAACCTATTGTCTCTACAACTGGTTTAATCCAAGTCTACGGCTTCCAAGCTAACGACCTTGTGACAGGCCAGCCAGTCCTATCTGACGCTACCTTAACGGAGAACTACCCGTTACAAGCTGATGGTGTACTTGCTGCACAACCTGTTGTTTCTGTAGCTCCTATAACGGAAGCTGAGAACTTTTCAGCGGTCAACCTTATATCTGGCGTACCAGAAGTTGACACTGCATCAATAACGCAAAACAATACCCTGTTAGCTGGGGACATCTTAACGGGTAGACCTGTTGTAGAAGACGCAACAAACCCTGACGTAATACTCACACAGGAGATAGATCAAATGTTCGGAGGGTGGCAGAGGCGCACATACGAAGTTCCAGATGGTCGCCTAGTTCAATCTGAGCGTGAAATACAGTCTACTTACGGTGACGTTGTATCTATAGACAGGAAAGCCAAGTCTCTCCTTAAGTTTGGTAAGTCAGCAGAACTAACCGCAAACACTTTAGAGACCGTCTGGACAGTAGGTGGAAACGAAGCCTACATCTCAGACGATGGTATCACACACATCTCCTCTTCTTCCGCATCTGATACACAAGAGATTAGGGTCGAAGGTCACACAATATCAGGCGACGATTTAACCTTTGTGGTTCAGTTAGTTACACTAAGTGGTCAGACACCCGTAGCACTGAACACAGGTGTTGCAAGAATATCCAGAATATCTAACAACAGCGGAACAGAACTTGTTGGTCGTGTAGTCGCATATGAGGATACGGCAACTAGCAATGGTGTCCCAACTGATGAAACTAAGATACACATTGATATTCCTCTGGGGTTTCAACAGTCCTTCAAGGCAGCGACATCTTTCAGTAAAGAAGACTACTACGTTATGACTGGTTTCTATGGGGCGGTAAGTGCCAAACAGTCTGCTGCCGTTGACTTCTACGTTGAAATAAAGAAACCAAATGGGGTATTCTTGCAGACAGCTTGCTTTACCGCATCTTCAACTGGCGGAAACTCTGACATAAGCCTTGATCCCGCAATTATTGTACCAAAGAACTCAGATGTTCGTGTGAGATGTGAGACAACGGATAACAACGCAGTCGTATTTGGTATATTCAAAGGTTATCTAGCAAAGGTTACAGGTTAATGAAAGTTGGACAAAAGGTATCTTGGAATAGTTCTGGTGGAACTGCCCGTGGAATTATCCGTCAGGTTGTTCGTGACGGTAAGGTCTCTGGCATACCTGTAAAGATCACAGGCACAAAAGAAGAACCTGCCGCTCGTATTGAGATCATTGATGACGAAGGTAAGCCTACAGGTACTATGGTAGGCCACAAGTTATCAACTCTCCGCAAGGCACAATACGCTAACGACATCTTCACTACTGAGCCAGAAGCTATCTCTCGTTCTATGGACTTGGGCATGGGTGGAGCCACTCACGTTTCTGACTACGATGGACAGGCTGTTTACATGCCCGGTGAGAGCCACGAGGCGTACCTTTCGTTCTACGAAGGGGGTAAGGCTACCGAAGAGGCAGAAGAGCCATCAGTGAGCCGTATAGAGGCTCTCAGGGCTGTTGTAGCTGAGATACTAAAGGTAGACTTTGCCAAGGCTGAATATCAGGGTGAAACTGTTACCCTAAACAAGCCTCGGCGTATCAAGGGTGGCAACAAGAAGTTTGAAGTATTCGTACAGGACGGTGGTAAGGTTAAACGGGTAGCTTTCGGAGACCCTAACATGGAAATTCGTCGTGATGATCCTAAAGCTCGTGCCAATTTCCGCTCCCGCCATTCTTGCGATACCAAGAAAGATAAAACAACGGCTGGCTACTGGTCATGTCGTATGTGGGAATCCAACACATCGGTGGGTGAAATGACAAAGAATATTGAAGGTAAAATCCTCAAGACTGACGACGAACAGCGTATGGTCTACGGATGGGCTTCTGTAGTTACAGAAAAGGGTGAGGCAGTTATTGATCGTCAGGGTGACGTTATCGAAGCTGGCACACTGGTAAAAGCCGTTAATGAATTTATGGAGCATGTGCGGGTCGGCAAGGCCATGCACGTTGGAGATCAGGTTGGCGTAGTTGTCCACTCTCTTCCTATCACTAAAGAAATTGGTGATGCTCTTGGTATCCAGTCTGATCGTGAAGGATGGGTTGTCGCTTACAAAGTATTCGATGATACCGTCTGGGATATGGTCAAATCTGGTGAACTCGCTGCGTTCTCTATAGGTGGACGTGCTATTAAGGAGGAAATCTAACTTGCCTAATCTCCTGAAAAACTTGCACCTTGAAGAACTTTCCCTTGTGGATCGTCCAGCCAATGCACAAGCAATGGTTTCCCTCTTCAAGCGTGACAATTCCGAAGAGGAAATTACGAAAATGAATGAAGATATGGAAGCCAAAGTAAAGGCGTACATGGATGACAAAGGCTGTGGACGTGGCGAAGCTATGAAAGCTCTCGGTTACGACATGGAAAAAGCTGACGAAGCTGTTGAAGAGGTCGCTGAGAAGTCTGACCTTGAGGCTGTAGAAGCTCCCGAAGTTGATGTTGAAGCACTTAAGGCTGATGTTGATCGTCTTACTGCTGAAAACCAACACCTCCGCAAAGGTCTGATTGACAACGGTTACGTTATTCGTGCCGACTCAATTGAGAAGAAAGCGGAAGAAGAAATGATGGACATCGACGGTGAGATGGTAGCTAAGAGCGACATCCCAGCCCCAGTCCTGAAAGCACTTGAAGCTGCTGCTGTAGCCAAGCGTGAAAGTGAAATCGAAAAGGCTGACATTGAGTTGACAAAGAAAGCAGAAGAAGTTCTGCCACACTTTGAAGCTGGTGCAGCTAAGTCACTTCTGAAATCATTCTCAGAAGATGAAGCAATTATGGTAATGCTCAAGGCCGCTGATGCAGCTTTTGAAGCCTCCATGCAAGAATTTGGTAAGTCCGATGTAGACGGTGAGTTCGCTACCTCTGCTGACAAACTGGATGCTCTCGTAAAGTCCTACATGGACGAAAACCAACTGAAAAAGAGTGAGTTCGCCAAGGCTTATGCTGCTGTAGCTAAGACCGACGAAGGCAAAGCACTCATCACTAAATCCTACAAAGGGGAATAACAATGGCCGTTATGCAGTCTCGTGATAACCGCACTTTTATCGCTGGGGAAGACCTTTCCGCAGCACAATTCAAATTCGTAACTCTGGAAGCTGACGGTCAAGTTGACCTAGCTGACGCTGCTGGTGAGAACGCTATGGGCGTATGTCTTGCTGGTGCTGCTGCTGGCGCTGCCGTGACCGTATGTGTCTCAGGTTCCGTCATGGTAGAAGCTGGTGGTGCTATTACTGCTGGCGATCAAATCCAAACTGGCGCAGATGGCACAGCCCTTCTCGCAGCCACAGGTGATGTTGTACTTGGTTATGCCCGTGAAGACGGTGTAGATGGTCAGATCATCGAAATCGAAATGATCCAAGGTGGCAACGTAGCTGCCTAATCTAGCATTTAAAGGAATAATCTAATGCCACTTTTGACCCCATCTCAGGTACATATTGACCAGCCGTTGTCTAATCTGACACTGGCCTATGTACAAGAACAAACTAACTTTGTCGCTGATAAAGTATTTCCAACCGTAGGCGTTGCTCGTCAGTCTGACAAGTTCTACACCTATGACCGTGCGAACATGAACCGCTCTGGTGACGTAAAGAAACTTGCGCCACGCACAGAAGTTAATCGCATCGGTATGGCAATCTCCAACGATGCTTACTACGCTGACGTGTATGGCCTCGGCATGGACTTCGATGAGCAGACTATCGCTAACGAAGATGCAATGTTGGAAATCCGTTCCGCTGGCGCACAGACATTGACAACTCGCTTGTTGATCGACCGTGAAGAGCGTTTCGCTGACACATTCTTTAAGGCTGGCGTCTGGACTACAGACGTAACTCCTGCAAACTTGTGGTCTGACTACACTAACTCCACACCAATCTCTGACGTAACTAATGGTCGTCGTACCATGCAGTTGGCATCAGGTGGCTTCAAGCCAAACACAATGGTTGTTGGTAAAGAAGTTCGTGACATCTTGGTTAACCACCCAGACATCCTCGCCCGTTTGAACGGTGGCGCAACTGTAACAAACACAGCTTTGATTACAGATGCTAAACTGGCAGAAATCTTTGAAGTAGAGAACTTCTACGTCATGGAAGCTGTTAAGAACGGTGCTGCCGAAGGTCTTGCTGAAAGCAACTCTTTCATCGGTGGTAAGAACGCTCTGTTGGTACACACACCTCGTGCATCAGGTCTGATGACCCCTGCCGCTGGTTTGACATTCGCATGGAACTCAGTTCCCGGCGTAAACAACCTCGGTGTTACCGTTGAGTCCTTCTCTGACGATGCTCTCAAGCGTCAACAGGTTGCAGAACACATCCAAGTTAAAATGTCCTATGACATGAAAGTCACAGGCGCTGACTTGGGTTACTTCTTCTCAGCCGTAATCGCCTAAGCGATACTACTAAAGGTGTACCCTGAGCTTAACGGCTTGGGGTACAACCCAATATATAACAGAACATAACAGTATTCATATAATGGAGAGTCCCTATGCACCCCACATACTTGGGTTGGCAGGTCGATTGGCCTGTGTTTATCAAGATGCCTTTACTGGCGGATAATACGAATTGGAAACGTGGAGATCACTTTAACTGGGCAGAGCGAGGGATAGACCAAGACAAGGTTTCTACCTTATACGCCGCTGGTTACATTCACCACAACAAAGAGCTTGAGGTTCAGAACAAGGTTGGAGATCGACTGTCTGAACTTGCTGGTAAAGACTTAGAGACCTTAGTTAACCTACTTAATGTCGAGGTAAACAAACGTACCTCCAGTAAGACAGAGTTTGAAGCTAAGAAGTGTAAGAAGTCTAAGATTGACGACAAGCAACGTGGCCTAATCAGGCGCTTCCTTAATGTTAATCGCTGGATTACGGAAGACTTCTACGACATTCGAGACAAGGTTCTCGCTGACTAATAACAACGGAGACGACTTACATGGCATGGTCTTACGATCCTACAGACTTGGACACTACCACGGCCTCTGGTCGTCTCAATACAGTACGCCTATTGGTTGGCGATACTAACACTGATGACCAACAGGTTCAAAACGAAGAGGTTACGTTTGCCCTTTCTGAGAACGGCAGTAACGTGTATTACTCAGGAGCTTGGATTGCCCGTGTCATTGCCTCTAAATACTCCCGACAGGTAACGACACAATTAAGTGGTGCTTTGAGTGCTGACTATTCCGACTTAGCCAAGCAGTATATGGCTCTAGCAGATAACCTAGAGTACCAAGGTAAGACCGCAGGTGCTTCGGTAGGGGTCTTAGCTGGTGGTATCACTAAGAGTACCGTTGAGGCTGTACGAGCTAACACTAACCGTATCGAAGGCTCCTTCCGTAGAGATCGTTTCAAGAACCCACCAAGCTACCAAACACCTGAATACGAATAAGGAGTAAGATATGTCATTCCGCTCCTTTGACCTACTAAATCTCGTGAGAGACTTTGGTTCAGATGTAACACTTAGGAAGACCAGTACGGCTGGAACCTATAACCCTGCTACAGGTACAGTAGATGGCGCAGCCACCACAGACTATACTGTAAGTTCTTACTTCTTTAATTTCTCTGTGGGGCTTCCCATTGGTGACGAAGTTCGTCGTGGGTCTAGCCGCTGTATCATCCCAGCACTAGGTCTTGCTGTCGTCCCTGACGATGAAGACAAGGTTATTGGCCTTGGTAATACATACGAGATCGTATCAGTGCAAACCTTCTACAGTGATGGTCTTGCCATCTGCTATGTGTGTGAGGTTAGAGACTGATGAGTATTCAAGCAACAATGAATGCCTTTAAGGATAAGATAGAAAACAGAGTAGCTGGTGAAGTTGAACAAAAGTTTGATGAGATAGCTTCCTACGCAGTTTATGTTGCTGTCCCTGACCAATCTATCGACACAGGTGCTTATGTAACTTCATTTTCCATTGGTAAAGCAGGTTTTGGTGGCGGTAGGAGCAAAAGTTCAGACAACAGGCCCAAGAACCAGAACCCACAAGCCATGAAAGACCAAGCCTACTCTCAGCTTATCGGTGACATAGATCGTATAGACTTTAAGACAACTCTAGAGTCTGGTGATGCAAGGTTCACTCTTCGTAACCGATCCCCTCACGCTAGAGATGTTGAGGATGGTACTAACTGGAGACGCTCGGGATACCATGTCTTCGCAAAGATTAGGAACCAGTTCGGATGAGTATTTACAATGACATTCGTGCCGCTCTTGAGAGCCACTTAGCTAATACCGCTGGACTACCCTCTGGAATAGCCTATGAGAACGTCTCATTTGAGCCTCAGACAGGCACTAGCTTCCTCAAGGTATCCTTTGTCCCAACGTCTCGTAGACCCGCTGTACGAGGCTTAAATCCGCAACAACGGTATCAAGGTGTCTTCCGTGTATTCTGTTACACACCCGAAGGTAATGGCCCGTCTACTGCTGACGATATATCCAACAAGGTTATGACAGCCTTTGAAGCTACAACAGACATTTCTTTCACTAACGGTGATGCTGAGACATTCATAGTCTCCATTGACTACGCTGAGAGAGACAATGGCTTCGTAGATAGCCCGTGGTATTACACGGTAGTTAATATCGGCTGGTATATCTACTCATAAAGAAAGAACCACTATGACTAAAGCAAGTAAGAATTTTGTCTACTCAGGCAAGACATATCTCATCGGAGATGAGGTTCCCGCTAAAGTAGCTACGGCTGTTGATCCTTCCTGCACGGAAAAGCCAAAAGCTAAGAAACCAACAAATACTAATCCTATTCTTGAAGGAGAATAAACATGGCTTTTGCACAAGGTAGCCGTTCCAGTCTCTCGTACATTGCAGAGACATCTTTCGGCACTACGCCATCCACACCCACTTTCGCTAACCTTCCGATTAACTCACACTCCTTGGACTTGACCAAAGATCGTGTTGAAGGTAATGAAATCCAAGCTGACCGTATGACACGAGTTGACCGTCACGGTAACAAGCAAGCTGGTGGCTCTATCGAAGTTGATCTCCGTAAAGGTGACTATGACGAACTGCTAGAATCAGCTTTCTTTAACTCGTATGCTACAAACGTCTTGAAGGTTGGTACTACACCTAAGTTCTTTACAATCGAAGATGCAGCTAACGACATTGCTCAGTTCCGTCTGTTCACAGGTATGGCAGTTTCTACCGCCAGCTTTTCCATCGCCCCTAACCAAATGGTCACAGCGACTTTCGACATGGTTGGCAAAGGTATGACACAGGCTGGTACAACAGGTTCCACTGGTGGTACACCAACAGCTTCGACAACTAACTCACCTTTCGATAGCTACTCAGGTACTATCACAGATGGTGGTTCAGGTATTTCCATTGTTACCTCTATTGACTTTAGCCTCTCTAACTCTTTGGCTCCTACCTTCGTAGTTGGCGCTGACAATGCACAGTCTCTTGAGTTTGGTAGTGCTGTTGTTGAAGGTACAATGACAGTTTACTACGAAGATGAAACACTCATTAACAAGTTCCTGAACGAAACTGAAAGCTCAATCACCGTATCTGTTGACGATCCTACAGGCTCCAACGCATATACATTTGAGTTCCCTCGTGTAAAATATAATGGTGCGTCTGTACCACTTCAAAACCCTCAGTCTCGTTTGATTACACTGCCATTCGTGGCTCTGTACGACACAACTGAGAATACAAACTTGAAGATGACACGCACAGCGTAATCCCTAGCTAGGGCGGGGAGGCGTTGGTGTCGGGTCTGATGCCTCCCCACTATAAATCACCCGACATAACCTCGACAACACATCAAAAGGAATCCCGACATGGACTTGATGAACATTGGTACTACTAAAGAAACTACAGATGTAACCCTGTACAATCCCGTTAACTCTGAAATCCTGACTAATGAGGATCGTTCAGAGATGACCATTACAGTACATGGGCCATACTCGAAGAAATACAAAACTATCTCTCACGCTCAACAGAACCGCCGCTTGATGAAAGCGCAACGGACTGGTGGTAAGCTCAACCTCACTGCTGAGGAAATTGAAGCATCCGCATTAGACCTTCTGGTAAAGTGCGTGAGTGGATGGAACATTACCCTTAGTGGTGAACAACCAGACTGTACAGAAGCTAAGGTACGAGAAGTGTTTGAAGCACTCCCTTGGGTTCGTGAACAGGTTGATGCTGCCTTGGGTGATGCACAGGCTTTTTTGGACAAGTAAAGGCTGAACTAGAGGAGTACGCTGAGTATTCCTTTAGGATGGGTAGGAAGGTCTCTGGTAGCAAAGGTAAGGCTACAGAGGCCGACCACCTAGCCCAAGTCGCCAAACAGCTAGGCAAAGAACTAGCGGAAGTTGAACAGGCTAATGCTGACGCAATCTTCCCTGATGCAGCCTCTCACTTATGGGCAACCTTCATAGAGCTACACGATGGTAGAACTTACGGTATGAGTGGCCCTAACCCAATATCTTATGACATCATTAAAGCATGGTGTGATATTACAAGTGTAGACCTTTCGCCTTGGGAGGTAAGCATTATAAAGTCTCTGGATAACCTCTGGATTAAAACTACTGGCGAGGAAGATAATGGCTGACCTGATTCAAATCCAATATGAAGTCGTTGACAAGGGTAAGTCTCTTAAAACGGCTCTCACTGGTGTTGAGAGAATGGAGAAGTCTCTAGCTAAACTATCTAAAGAGATAACTTCTGGAACTGTGACCCAAGACCGCCAGAGAAAGGCACTCATAGCTTACGGAAGAGAGCTAAAGAGATTAACTGGTATGACAGGCACTCAGGCTTATGGTGCTGTAGTAAAGTATAAGAACGCTCTGGTTAATCAGACTGTAGCTCAAAACAAAGCTGCTATAGCGTCTCAAAGACTAGCTAAAGTTCAAGACTACTTAGCTACGAGGCAAGAGAGGGTTACTCTTGCTACACAAAAGCAAAATGCTGCGTTGCATCAAACCAAGAATAAAATGAACGGCTCAAACATGGCTGTTCAACAGCTTGGTTATCAGTTCGGTGACTTTGCTGTACAGGTTCAAGGTGGAACAAGTGCATTTGTCGCATTTAGCCAACAGGCTTCTCAGCTAGTCGGTATCCTACCTATGGTTGCTGGCCCACTTGGGTTGAGCGTGGGCGCTGCCGTTGGTTTATCTGCCGCCCTTGGTATCCTTATCCCTATCGGTAGTGCCGTTGGTCGTATGTTCGTGGAAATGGGCGGCAGTGCTGAAAGTGCTTCAAAAGACTTAGACGCTCTGAAAAAAGCCATCGAAGATTTAGAGTCGGTTACAGATGATGTAGCTGAGGCTATGACTTTCTCGCTTGAGGGAGTATTTGACGGAGCTACAGAAGAGCTACAGAATTTACTACGCACCTATAAAGAGATGAAGGCTGAAATTGCCAAAGAGGCTCTTGCTAAAAGCCTTATGCCTCTAGTTAACAATATCTCTGACATGATGGATGAGTTAACTGAAAAGAAATCCTCTCGACAAGCCTTAATAGATGTTTCTGACGATAATCTCCCCAAGGCTACAAAAAACAAGATAGTACAAGAGATGATAGCTATTGCAGAGATGCAAGTTGAGGCTGGTAAATTCCTTACGGGGATACAGACAGCCCTCCAAGGCCCATCCGAAAAATTCGCTGAGAATATGTTAAAGGTCTCTAAATCTATCACCAATAGTGACACTGCTACACAGAGCATGAAGGATCAGTTACACAAAATTCTAGCTGAGTCTGGTATACTTGCACAACTACAGGAGGATGCGGCAAAGAAACAAGAGCGGGCTGTAAAGAATCAAGAAGCTGGCCTTAAGATGCTTGCCAAGGCTAGGGCTTTGGACGCAAAGCTATTAGCTGATGACAGGAAGAGAGCAGAAGCAATAGCGGAAGAGGACAGAGTAGAGAATATAAATACCCTAGCTGAACTTGAGATTGCCCTATTTAAAGCAAATGCTGCTTATGTAAAAAGAGAGAAGGAACTTGATGCTGCTGGCGATCTAGCAATCTTAACTAATCAAGCTGACAAAGAAAGAGAATTAACGGCAGCTAACTCTAAGTATGAGAGGGAACAAGCTGCCATCCGCATAAAAGAGCTTGAAGAGTTAAATAATAAGATAACGGAGATGGCTGAAAGGCTGGCAATCCCATTTGCGGCAGCTTTAGACTTAATACGACAAGCTAAGAAAGAGGCTGAGGTTGGACTTGATGCTTTCGGTGGCGCTGGTTCATTTAAGTACGGTGGCTCACAGAAGTTCAATGGTCTAGCGGAATACGAAAAGAGCCTCAAAAAAGCCACTAAGGCTACGAAAGATGCTGAGAAGGCTGCTGAGGCACTCCGTAAGGAACTAGAGGCACCAATGGTTAAGGCTATTGACAGTGTATCTAATGCCTTCGGTGACTTCATAGCTGATGGCCTAAAGGACTTCAAGAGCTTCGCAAAATCTATCGTCGGTTCATTCAAGTCGATGATCTCACAGATGATTGCCACTGCCGCTCGTAATAAGATCATGCTGTCGCTGGGCATGGGTGGCTCTGGGTTTGCAGCTTCTGCTGCTGCTGGCAATGTGGCTGGTGTTGGTGGTAATGCTGCTTTTGGCCCCATAGGTTCTTTCATGGGTTCTTTCGCTGGCGGGGGTGCTGCTGGTACAGGTCTCTTGGGTGGTTTAGGGACAGGTATTAGCGCCTTTGGTGGAGGTATAGGGGCTGGCTTTGGGGCTTCCTTTGGTTCCCTTGGTACACTACTAAGTGGAGGTTCAACCGTAGCTGCTGGTGGTGCAGGTTTCGCTGCTACTCTAGGTGCTGCAATCCCAGCTATTGCCGCTGTAGCTGTAGTCGTAGGTCTCTTGAGCAAGAAGACTAAGCTCCTCGACAGTGGCCTAAGAACCACCATCGAAGGTTTTGACGTAGCAATCGAAACATTCAAGACGACACAGAGTAGTCGTTTGTTTGGGTTACTAAAGTCCAGAGCTAAAACAGGTTACGAAGCTGCAAGTGCAGAAGTTGCTGACCCACTGATTGAAGCTATCGGTAACATGCAACAAAGCATAATTGATGCTGCTGGTACTCTAGGTATCGGTGCAAGTGCTTTTGATGACTTTAGCTACCAGTTCAAACTGTCGCTAAAAGGTCTAACCGAAGAGCAACAACTAGAGAAGATCAACGAAGAGATCAATAAGATGGGCGATAGCTTTGCCTCTCTGACTGGTCACTTTGAGACAATGAACGAGTTGCTTGAGGCTGCTAACCAGCGTATGCAACTACAGAACCGTCTGGATCAACTCTTAGGTAACAACCAAGCTATCTTGACACGACAGCGTGAAGCTGAACTGTCGGCTATGCACGAGTTGAACCGACCGCTAGCACAGATGGTCTACAACCTTGAGGATGCTCAGGCTTCTGTACAGAGTGCATTTGCTTCCCTTGGCGCTTCTATAGAGGCCGAAAAGAAACGCTTGCGTGATGCCTTTACATCTATCGTAGATGGTCTCAATAAACGCCTTGATGTTGCTAACGAAACTATGGCCCGTAGCAACAGTATATACAGTATGCTTGAGAGTGCAGTATCTGGTCGTTCAATAACTTCTGGTATTGGTCAATCACTTTCTCGTAGGGAAGGCGCTCTAGGGTTTATTCGTGGGGGTGACTTCTCCGACGAAAGAAAGCTAGAGGAAGCACTTGACGTTGTAGCTGAACCCTCAGAGGGCTTGTTTAGCTCCTTCGTGGACTACGCAAGAGACTTCTCTCGTACTAGCATTACCCTTGAAGAAGCTAAGAAGGTAGCACAAGTACAGTTAACTGCTGATGAGAAGTCGGTTCTCCTTTTAGAGGAACAGATTGCTCAGGCTCAGGTTGACCTTGATGCACAGCTTGAGGCTCTCGACAAACAGTACCAAATGCAAGTTGACCAGTACAATGCCTTACTTGGTATTGATACAAATGTTAAGTCTGTTGAGGAAGCTATTGGTACACTTCGTAGTGCCATTGAAGCCCTAGCCTCTGCTCAAGCTGCTGCTAAAGCTGCTGCTGCTGTTGGTACTGCTGGTGCTGGTACAGGTGCTGCCGCCGCTGGAATAAAGTTGACTGGTGAAAAATACCAAGGTTACGATTTAGGTAATATCAGAGGTGCTGCTGACCTGATGGCTGCTGCTGCACAAAACAATATTCAAACCTCTGGTCAAACTGGCGCTCAAATCCAACAAGCCCTTTCCAATGCTACTGGCCTTGCTATTAACATGGATAATGCTACAAGGGGCAAACAGTTTGCTATGGGGGGTTATCACACTGGTGGTCTCCGTATGGTTGGTGAGCGTGGCCCTGAGCTTGAAGCTACTGGCCCATCTCGTATCTTCTCACATAACCAAACCTCTGGTATGTTCAAAGACCCTGACCTCAAGGAAGCTGTCAATGACCTTCGTAGGGAAGTCTCAGGTCTACGGAGTGAGCAACGTCAGATGCAAGCAAGTAATGCTAAGTATGTGAAGCGTAACTACGATATTAACCGTAAGTGGGACGTTGATGGTCTACCAGCTACAAGGACATAATAGATGCAGCTAATCAAACCTGTGACAGTTACGGATAGTATTCTAACTGCTACTAATATCACCGAAGATGATTATGCTGTGTGGAACAGTGGGACTGCTTATGTCGTTGGTGACAAGGCTATTTCCACTGTTACCCACCGTATATACGAAGCTCTAATCAACAACACTAATGTCGATCCCACAGGTACAGCTACCGACCCTGCCACATGGCTTGACATTGGTGCTACTAACCGTTGGAAGGCTTTCGATCAGAAGATCAGTGATCCTGTAACTAACCTTAACCTTATCGAATACACCCTCAACGACCCTAACTCTAATGTTACCTCTGTTGCCCTATTTGGTCTTAAGGGTATTTCAGCTAACGTGACTGTAACTGACACTACTGTAGGTGGAGATGGTGAGGTCTACAATCAAACTGTGTCTCTGCTAGACAACAGAAACATTGTTGATTGGTACACATATTTCTTCGAGGAGCAGGTACAAAAGGAACAAGCACAGTTCCTAGACCTACCGCCCTACCTTGGCTCTAACGTAGAGGTTACAGTTACCTCAGCAACTGGTGATACTACAGAACTAGGACAGCTTGTGTTAGGGTTCCTGAGTGGTATCGGTCTGACAACTTACGGTACAGCCATTAGCATTGAAGACTACTCACGCAAGGAAGTAGATGCCTTTGGTAACTTTATCATTGTTCAGAGGGACTTTGCTCAGTTAGCTGACTTTGATGTACAGTTTGAGACACAGAACGCTCGTAAGATACAAAGAACATTGGCTGACTTTAGGGCAACACCAATCGTTTATGTAGGTTCAGAAGATACTTCCTACGGTACTACTATCTATGGGTTCTACCGTAGATTTGATTTAACACTTGAAGGCCCATCTCTGTCATTCGGCGCTATTGAAGTAGAAGGATTAACTTAATATGGCATACCCACCAATATCGGCACTACCATCACCACCCAGTAGACAAGACCCCGCTAACTTCGCTGATGAGGCTGATGCTTTTCTGGGGGCTTTGCCTACATTCCAAACTGAGACTAACGCTCTTGCAGCATACATGGAAGATACAACTGCTGCTGCTGCTGAGGCTTCTGCTACTGCCGCTGCTGCAAGTGCTTCTGCTGCTGCCACTAGCGCCACAGGGGCTGCTACAAGCGCAACTAACTCTGCTAACTCAGCTACAGCCGCTGCTAACTCTGCTGCCTCTGCTGGTGGCGTTCTGTGGGTCTCAGGTACATCCTACGCTGTAGGCTACGTTGTTTACTCTCCGATCACCTTTACCAACTATCGTTGTATCCAAGCTACATCAGGTACTACTGATCCTTCTCTTGATGAAACTAACTGGGTATCTACAGGTGGTGGCGGTGGTGGTGGTCTTACGGAACAGACAGCTACTACGACAGCTACTACAGAGACTGCCATTGCTACTTATGTCGCTGCTGAGTATACAGCTATGGAACTCACGGTAGTTGCTGACAGTGGAGGTGAACGTACTATCACTAAGTTACTTGTCGTCCACAATGGTACAACAGCTTCTGCTACACAGTATGGTGAAGTAAGCACTGCTACTGTTCTCTCCACTTACGATGTAGATGTGTCAGGTTCTAATGTTCGTCTTCTGGCTACTCCAGCTTCTGCCACAAGCACAGAGTTTACAACTAAAGAGAACTTATTTGAGCCATTGACTTGATGATAACGGCAAGGGGAGAGTGAACCATGTCAAACAATAAAGACTTCAAAGTAAAGAACGGTATTCAACCCACGGTCTATCACGAGGCTGTGGGTACAGTTGTGTCTGGTTTACAACTATACTCTATTTCTGGTCTTACCTCTGATAACAAGAGTTTTTCTGTTCAAACTCAAGAGAGTAATTTTCAAGACTTTGCATTTAATACCTCAGGGACAAAATTCTATGTGATAGGCCACAGCACAGATGCTGTGCACCAGTATAGTATGTCAACAGCGTGGGACATTTCTACTGCATCTTATGACAGTAAGTCTTTTTCTGTTTCCTCTCAGGATGCCGTACCTATAGGTATCCAGATTAGTTCTGATGGAACTAAAGTTTATGTTGTTGGCGCTGCAAGTGACACTATTTACCAATACAATCTAAGCACTCCTTTTGATGCTTCCACAGGGTCTTACAGCGGTACAGGCTTTAGTCTTTCTAGCCAATCCAACGACCCTGCGGGTATAACATTTAAGACAGACGGGACAAAGTTATATTATTTATCTGCGTCAAGTCCCGCTGTTCTTTATCAGTACTCACTAAGCACAGCATGGGATTTATCTACTATTAGCTATGATAGTATAAGTCACTCGTTTGGTAATAACAATACGCGAAGGAGTGTTGAGCTTAGTTCCGATGGTACTAAAGCTATTGTTTGGAATGAGACTTCTGGTGTGTTTGAAGAGTACAGCTTATCAACAGCTTATGATATAACAACAATAAGTTCATCTCCAATTGCCACAGCTTCCAGTACCTTATCGACGGGTAGATTGAGAGTAAAAGCTGATGGCGCAAAGATTTATCAAATAAATTCCTCCGACGACACAATCGTCCAATACTCCACAGTCCTAAACACAGCATCCCTAGACCTATCCAC
>VMHT01222417.1_pt1 | contig 20112 bp, 37 predicted proteins | sample 4693611 | NCBI WGS metagenome assembly VMHT01 (sample SAMN12280063, study PRJNA550983) | marine metagenome | isolation source: seawater sampled from same location over 5 years 0.02-0.2 micron viral filtrate | place: USA: collected off the coast of southern California halfway between the port... ...
GCTGGACTCAACCATGTGGGAAACCTCCTGCTGGATCGAGATTTTTCAACCATCGGCAGAGTTCCGGCAAGCTATTGATATTCTTGTGCTTTCTGGACTTGCCGAGCGCAGAGAAGACCCACGTAACGATCCTGCGCCGTTTGGAGATACCCGCGGCTGGCTCGATCAATGGAGACTGACCCCGGCTGGAGTCGAGGCGGCTGATTATCAGCCTCAAATCTCCTTTCTCGCTTCTTGACAAACACTTGACAACTTTCCCCTTGATCTTCCGCGCATCTTCCTGTATAATGTATATGTAAGGTTGAGAAACAGGAGTTACCGAACATGGCTAGAATCACATACCGCACCCGACTTGCTGACCTTCTCGCGAAACCGTGGATCACTCCCCGTGATCGCGCATTCTGCGAGAGTCTGCTAGCGCACTACAACAACAAGAAGTACATGAGCGCAGGGCGCGCCCGTTGTGTGCGTGACATGGAAGCGCGCTATGCCAGCAAGCCCGTTGTGAACAGTAAACTCTTGGCAGAGGTCACTGAACTTCGCAGCCGGATCGCAGACGGATCTAGCTGGGATGCTGGGTTTGTGGATTCAGTGATCGGACAGGTCAACGCGGGCCGGGATCTCTCCGAGAAGCAGGCGGCCACGGTCGCAAAGGTAAACTCTCGGTATTCCACCGAGGCGCTTGCGGCTCTGAGTGCATTCGATACTGAGTATCGTGCGAGCGAAACCATGCAGGCCCGGTTCAGTATCATGGTCACGTACTACCTAAAGAACGGGTACTATGGCAATATCACTAGCAGGGTTGTCGATGGTTTCGTGCCTACAAAGAAGCAGTACGACGCGCTAACCTCAAACAAGTACGCGACAAAGATCCTTGCTGGCTGGGACGCTGAACCAAAGTTTGCAGCCGGATCGATGGTTATGGTCCGTTCCGGTGGTCAAACGCCCCACGCCCTATGGCTAGCCGCTGGAAAGGGAAAGCTACCCGTTGTCATCGTTTCACAGAACTCCAGTGCACCCACTTCCGCGTGCAAGGGCAACAAGATTTACAAGGTGCTCCCAGTCGGCTGCGCTCAGACCTTTGAGGTCGAGGAACGCAGCCTCAAGACTCACCGTATCCCGAGGAAGAAAGCCGGAAAGAAGGCTTGACATTTACTTGACAAGAAAAGGCTTGATCTTTTCTTCAACTTCCTGTATACTTAGTATGTAAGGTGAGGGATTGGCCCCCACCAAACACCCCGATTCAAAAAGAGAGAGAATCACATTATGAGCATTGACTTCAAAACCTTCCGCGCAGTTGTCCCATCCGTTATCGCCGCGCGCTTCCCAGTTCTTCTACGCGGACGCCACGGCGTCGGCAAGTCACAGGTGGTCTACCAGATCGCCGCCGATCTTAGCCTCCCAGTTGTGGAGCGCCGCGCTAGCCAGATGACCGAGGGCGATCTTCTCGGCCTCCCTGATAACCGTGACGTTCAGGTCAACGGTCGTAAGGCTACCACTTTCAACCCGCCCGAGTGGTTCTTGACCGCTTGCACCGAGCCGGTGTGTCTGTTCCTCGATGAGGTTGATCGCGCGACAACGGAAGTCCGTCAGGGCATCTTTGAGTTGTGCGATAGCCGCAAGATCGCAGGTAACACCCTGCACCCTGACACCGTGATCATCGCGGCTGTCAACGGTGGCGAGCATGGCGCTCAGTATCAGGTCGGTGAGATGGACCCGGCAGAGCTTGACCGTTACACGGTCTTCGACGTTGAGCCTTCCTGTGAGGATTGGCTTGACTGGGCAAAGAATAATGTTGATGCCGTTCTTTGGGATTTCATCAACACTAACCGCGCTCATCTTGAGCACGCTGGCGACTTTGAGCCTAACAAGGTTTATCCTTCACGCCGGTCGTGGGATCGTCTGTCCACCACTGTCACTCCTGCTGGGTGTTTCGGTGAGGCTGGCGATCTTGACCTTCTGTTCAACCTCACAACCGCTTTCTGCGGGTTTGAGGCCGCGGTAGCACTGCGCGACTTCGTTGCTTCCTACGACCGTCAGGTGACTGTCGAGGATATTCTTGACAACGGTGAGATCGACAAGACCGCCGACTGGACGATCAACGAGCATTCTGCTCTGGTCGAGAAGATGGAGGCCACTGAGGTCTTCAAGACTGAGTTGACCGATGATCAGGTCACTAACCTCGCGACCTACTTCGTGACGCTTCCGTCCGAGGTTGCTATGAAGCTGTGGACCGTACTCGGTGACGGTGAGGTGCAGAATGTGATTCGCACTCACCAGACCACGCTAGCCGATGGCACTGCCATCAGCGACCACCTTGTAACCATTCTGGGTGGCTAGCACTTGAGGGCCGTCAGGGGGCGAAGGAGGCATTCTCTCTCTCTCGCCTACCTGTCACCCTCTGACGGCTTCTCCTTTGCTCACGGGCCATCACAGGCCCTGCAAAGGTAAACTTCTGGCCTCCGGGCCGCTGAGAGAGACACGAATCGCGTCAAGTTCGGCTTGACAAAGACTTTACAACTTTGCCCTTGATCTCCGGGCCGTTCTATAGTATAATGTATACATAGAGTGAGGAAAACGACTATGACTGACAAGACTACTAGCCCCGAAACTACCACCGCGCCCGAGACTGAGGCTGTGCCCGCGTTCGACTTGAACATGCACGCGGCGCGCCTTCTGATGAAAGAGCCTTTCTTTGCCGCCCTTTCGCGACGAATCAACAAGCGATCCAGCCGCGCGATTCCGACCGCTGGCGTGACTGTGACCGAAGATGGACAGTTTGAGTTGATTTATAATCCTGAGTTCATGGGTAAGCTGGAGGACAACCACAAGCTGGGCGTGCTCAAACATGAGTTCTACCACTTGATCTTCGAGCATGTGACCGGCACCCGGTTCGCTCACTTCCGTGATCTTGACGCCTCCGAGCGTAAGATTCACAATATCGGTATGGACCTTGCGATCAATAGTCACTTGCAGGGCGAGTTGCCTGATATGTGCTGCATGCCCGGTCAAGGCCCATTCGCAGAGTATGAGGCTTTCAAGTCTGCCGAGCAGTACATCGCTCAACTCCGCGACGATCCTGAGCAGGGCGAAGGTGATGGCGAGGGCGAAGGCGGCGAGGGTGAGGGCGAAGATGGCGATGGCTCTGGGGACGGCTCTGGTGGCGGCCAGTTCGATGATCATAGTGGTTGGGGTGAGTCTGGTGACAGCGCCTCTCAGGTGGCACAGGAGCGCCTGAAAGACACTATCCGCAAGGCAGCAGAGGAAGCAGACAGATCACGATCATGGGGTTCCGTGTCCACTAACGTACGCGAGGATATTCGCAAGGCTCTCCGTACGCACGTTGACTGGAAGAAAGTTCTTCGATACTTCATCAAGACCAGCCAACGCGCAAACAAGACGAGCACGGTGCGACGACTCAACCGGCGTTACCCGCGCATTCACAGCGGCAGCAAGGTCAACCGTCAGGCTAAGATCGCGATCAGTATTGATCAGTCCGGTTCCGTTGATGATGGTATGCTCTCCGCATTCTACGCAGAGTTAGACAAGCTGGCTAGCCTCGCGGAGTTCACAGTTATACCGTTCGATACCGAGGTTGCAGAGGATCATGTCTACGTCTGGAAGAAGGGCGAGCGCCGTAAGGCCGAGCGTGTTCGCTACGGTGGCACCGACTTCAATCCTCCGACCGAGTGGGTCAACGGTCGCGCGTTCGACGGTCACATCGTCTTGACTGATCTCTGTGCTCCTAAGCCAGTAGCTAGCAAGTGCCAGCGTATGTGGATGACTACAAGGTATTACGCAGAGCACCCATACTTCAAGACCAACGAGAAGATCGTTGCCATTGATACGACGGAGGCATAATAGAATGGACTTTGTGAAAGGTAATATGTATATGCTCCGAGGCTTGAAGAATAATAGACGATACAACTCGATGATAAACTGGGATGGTGATCTATGGATCTCAGATTCCCGCGGCCAATACTCTACTCCGAAGCCCTGCTATTCTGACGGTGATATATTCATATGTATCGAGGGTTCAAGAGAGTTTGATAAAGCCCGTGCATACGCTGAGTACGCTGAGAAGGATGCCCGAGAGGGTATTGAGGGTAGAGACACCGACCACGCCGTTGAGAGGGCACACAGCGCCCATGATCGCGCACGAATGGTAAGGTTTCTAACTCCTGACGGCACAATCGCGGCCATGCGAGTAAAGGGAAACAAAACGAAGTTCAAGAAAGTCACTAGCCGAACGAGGACAAAGTAAACATGGAGGTGGGAGACTTCATAGAGGATACATATAAATCATTCAATGGTGAGATCATTGCAATACTGCGAGGTGTTGTGACAGAAGTATCGGAGGGTATCAATATAAAAAGTGTAAAGTATCATTGTTCTCAGATTCACTACAGTGATACAACTGGGATTGATACTATGCTAGGTAAGATAGTATCCAGAAACGCAAGGACTTGTACCGTGTTATCTAAACGTGGTGGTATAGTGGAGCAAAGTGGATCAGAGTGGGAGAAGGATGATTTAGTAAAAGTGTAAAGGTTGTACAATGTTATAGGTAACTATAAAGGGTGAGTAAACAATAGTGATATTGACAATGAACCTTATACCTAGGTGATACTCTTGTCAAGTGACATTATTTACCCGGTCTAAATGTGACCGTAACATATAGATGCGACAAGTGTGAGTTCTGTGAGCCGCGTAACCTACCGTTATAACTGGCTTTTCGGAGAGGCGTGAGTCACAGCGTGAGTTTTAGTGTGACAAAATAGTTGTTGACAAGTGTAGCATAATGTGTTATATTAGTATTGTAGGAGTGTGAATAGATGAGTGATGTAGAGATTGTAATAGCAGCTATGGGTAAGATTGCCTACAACTTCTGGCCGGTTCTAGCCTTCATGGGCGTATACATGGCATGGGAAAGTATCAACAATAACAGTTAGTTAGTTTATGTATCGCTTAGTGGAGGTAAGATATGAAACAAGGTAAAATGTATAGGGTGAAGAACCTACTCAAGAACGTACGAAATAGAAACCTGACAATCGTAGAGTCACATCCCAGCGCCCCAGCGCCAGTGCAGCGGTTACAGACCATAGACGGATCATGGTGCAGCCCGAATAAGGTATTGCTAGCCGATGGCGACGTTGTAGCATGTGTCGGTGTCGAGTCGTATGTGACTCACCACTATGAGAAGCAACCCTTCTATAAGGTACTCACACTCACAGGGCATGTAGCATATGTGAGCAAGGGCAATAGAAATAAATACTTTGAACTTGTGAGGGGTTGATGAGTGAGCCTTGGTGTCGTGAGCGTGAGAATAAATGTAACACAGAGGATGCTACAAAGTTACGTGAGGTTGTGAGTAAACTTATATGGAGTCCAGCTTACCTAGGTGTAGCAGCACTTGTATACATGCAGATGTTTCGCCAGCAGTATAACAACCGTAACAAATATATGTGACAGTATGCTACAGTAAAAGCTCAATGATATCAAACACTTAGGGTGCTCCTCCCCCTACCCCCCTACCCCCGGGGTATATGTCCCATACACCTATATAGGGTGTCACATGTGACCAGATACATTCACGATGGATGCCAAATTTTCCGAGACTTCAAAAAGTAAACTTGTATACAAGCGAGACCCGGCAATAAAGCGCTCCGGTCAAAAAATGTCCGGAAAATATTTGACAGTTTTAAAAGAGTGTGTTAAGATGTATATAAGAATAAGGAGCAAGATGCAACACACTAAAGAGACGGTATTGATTCCAGATTGGCGTATGGTAGTTAAAGGAATGGGTGCAGTTGTGCTGCTAATAGCGTGCTATGCGCTAGTGATGGCAGTGGCTGATCAGTCCTTACAACACCAGAATGCAATGATCGAACTAGAGATCATGGAGGAAAGATAGGTCCAGAATTGGGGTGTAGTTCAATTGGCAGAACGCCGGACTGTTACTTCGGAAGTTGTTGGTTCGACTCCAACCGCCCCAGCCATTATACTATACAATATAAGCGGGAGTAGCTCAGTTGGTAGAGCACCACGTTGCCAACGTGGATGTCGCGGGTTCGAATCCCGTCTCCCGCTCCATTGGGATTCCGCTATATAATTTATAAAAAGTACTAATTAAGAATATGAAGATAAGAAATGGGGCATGGGTTAGAGTGGAGGCAGATAGATTCCAGTGCCCGCTATGCGGATCCGAAGTGCGGTGGAAATGCTGGCCGAACAAAGGCTTTGCACACTGTTCCAAATCATTAGAAGCCTCCCAAGAGTGGATAACAACATCCAGTATACCCGCTTTTTGCGGGTGGTCTGGAAGAACAAAGAGAGCCAAAAATGGCAAAGTTATGATATTATACAGATTAAGGCGATTTAATGAAAAACGGAATACCTGATATTATGAAGTACACCTCTGATTATATACTTGGATCTGATATCAATGGTAAGCCTTTAGCTTACTTGGGTCTAAAGCAAGTATTATCCCTTTTGGGGCCTCGCGACGACTCGGATATATTAGTCAAGTCATTGCCTCCTGCAATGGAATTGTTAGACGGGCCTACTAGGGTACCCATTTACTTGTGGCAAGATGTACACGCTCTATTAGTAAAAGTAGGCTTAAACGTGTGCGATACAGTGACAGAACGGTTTGAATGGCCTGAAATACGCAAATAACAGCTAAAATTTTTTCCGAAAAATAAAATTTTTCGATTTTGGAGTCCCCATGTCAAGACAACCTTCTCCATATAAATGGACCTGCGCCCACTGTGGTGTGGGTCTTGTGCCTTCTTTACCGTGGCGATGTCCGGAGTGTGACCGTTTACTTACCGTGGCTGTTTCTAAAAAACCAAAAAAAGAGACAAATAATAAGAAGTAGGTCTTCTAGTTACAGATGTGAGTACTTTCCACACATCAGCTTCAACTGCTTCTTCATGTTGGGCATTTTATGTTGGTGACCTTGTACAGTTCGCACCCTCACGAATGCCTATATACGATTATGATGGGTTTTACTATCCTACATACGTTCATACCTCCTTTCCGGTACAGGAAAAGGAGAGGGAAAAGAAAGCTATTGGAATTATAATTGAAATTTATGAAAAGTATGGATACCACGCTGACCGCTATTATAAGATTAAATGGGCAGACAATGGCTTCTTCTCTAACGAAAAGCACGAAGATTTAATTTTAATTTCACAATGCAAAGGTAGAAACAAAGAATAGTTTACAACTATTTAAGGTATGGAGTTAGAACAAGTTCATATCAATCCAGATTTTTTTGCAGGAGACTTAGTCGAGAGCACCGCTGTTGGCCTACGGGGGTTCGAATATAATTCTTTTGGAAGACTAGGTATACTTGTGGAAATAATTACAAATAGAGATGCCGCCAAAGTTTGGTGGTTCGGGACTGAAAAGACTTCCACTGTCTTATTTTCTAACTTTAAACTGCTTTCTAGAACAAGCAAGCAAGAAGCTTGAAGGAATTATGAATAAACTTCTATTATGTCTCAAATCAATAAACTTAAAACCGATGTATGTTTTGGAATAGGCGATCTTATAGTCAATAAAGAAACAAAAAATATAGGGATTCTTATGGAAAAACATAGGTTAATCCGCACTAATTCAGAAGAGTTAGTATCGCCAAGTTGGGAATGGGCTTGGAGTATAAAATGGTCTAGGAATCCGAGTAACGATGAGAACATTTCTACAAGTTGGATAAAATTTCACGCATGTTCCGAAAATGCTATAATAAAAGAAATAAAGGGTGGTTCAATTGAACACTACAGCGTTAATGACAGAAAATAGTGATATGAATTTAATATCAACACATATATGCAAAGCTAATAATTTAGGCGTAGCCGGAAATCTCTTCGGCGGGACGATGTTAGGTTGGTTAGATGAGGCCGGCGCAGCGTTTGCTGCACAGTATTGTGACTCTCCGCGCATGGTAACCGTCAAAATGGCAGAGACTCACTTTAAAAAACCAGTAAGACAGGGTCATTTAATAAAAATATATGGAAAAATAGCCTCTATTGGTACCTGTTCAGTAACAGTTTTACTGGAAGCGAGGCGACATTCAGTGTATAATGGTACTCAGAGGATAGTGTGTACCACTGAATTGACTTTCGTACGCGTAGATGGAGATGGGGAGGCCATCCCTATTGGTGAGAAGGTTAAAAATAAATTTAAAATTTCCCTAGGAGACAAAAATGAGTAAGAATCAAAATGATAATTCCATGAACCCGGCCGCTTTTGAGGCTTTTATTAGAGAACTGACTTCACAACTGAAAGATTTCGATGTCAGCAACAGGCAAACTGTTGACTTTTTTAATGAAGCAATCAAAACAGTAAAGACCAATTTTCCAAACGCTGAAGATTTATCCGAAATGGATGCCCCCGAAGAGGATGATCGGCCGTGGGTTAACCAAGAAGACTAAAAATAAAGCTTTTTGCCTTGACAATCTCTTAAAAATAGGGTATATTATTATAGGAGGTTATAGATGAAGCACGTTTTTAATTTTTTATTGGGTATTTTTGCTGTGTACTGCGGTATTAATGCACTTGTTTATGCGACAGGCATTGTATTCGGACTTGGACCGGCAATCTGGCTGTTGATTTTCTGTATTCCAATCTTTTTATCTAATGCTTTCATTTTTAGTGCCTTGGCTGGTGCTGATGCTCGACGAGAATCGACTATGAAGCGCAGAAAACAGTGGAGAGGCTACTAACAGTGTGGTCAAAAATAAAAAAAAACATCAAATCCTTGTTCAAAAATCTAGTTACTGATGTGGAAGTGTCCAATGAACAGCCAGTTGAAGTAAAAAACAACATAGAGGAGGTTCAAAACACTGAAGCATCACCAAACACTGTAAAGGTTGCTATTTTGTCTGATGATAAGCCCGATTTAACTCTAAACGAGTTAGAAAGTTTGCTAAAAGAGATGCTAGGAAGCTCTAGTCCCTCTAAGAAGAAGGCTAAGATACCTTATGTTCTCATGACAGAGGGCCCAGAATGGTTTTATGATCCAGTTAATAAGCAAATGATCCGGGTGCACCCCGGAGCAGAACTAATATTATCCGATCCGGAGCCAGATGACGATGGCCGGATCATGTGTTACTGCGAACTAGGGTTTATAATGGTCCCATCGGGGTCTGTTGAACAGTTGGGATTTAATTAATATGCTATTTTCTTTTTTTGAAAGCCCATTTTGGCGTGGATTGTTGTGGATCGGCGGGTTTTTAGCTTTAAAAGCCGTTTTTGGGTTTGAATCTGCTGCTATTGTTGGTATTGCTTACATTGCAATGCAACAAAGCAAAAGAAAGAGGTATCTCTTTTAATAAAAGCTAATATTTAGTGTTAATGGGGAGGATATATCGTGAAGTTTGTTAACTTAATCGATTATGAGGCTCTAGAAACACAATTTGATCATATTTGTGAGCCAATAACAGAGATAACCGACGAAGTGGTCAAGTTTTGTCATAATTTAGCTCAAGTTATGTATGATTACGATGGAATTGGTGTTTCGGCGCCGCAAGTCGGCATAAATAAGCGAATTATCATAATTGACTGCTCAGAAAACAAAAATGAGACCATTTATTTGATAAATCCCGAAATTTTATGGCAATCTCCTAAAGAATCCCAAAAAAAAGAAGGTTGCCTTAGTTATCCCGGGTTAGTATTACCTATTTCAAGACCTCAGAGGATTAAAGTCCAAGGTTTGGACTTAAATGGCAAAATTATTGAATTTGAAGCAACAGGGCTGTATGCAAGGTGTATTTATCATGAAATTGATCATTTAAACGGAATTTCGTTCACAAGAAGAGCTACTAGGCAAGTTAGAAGGCATCTTATGAGAAAATGGCTAAAAAAACACAAAAATGAACAATAATTTCAAGCATTTTAAAAATTGGGAAGAATGGATGGGATATAACGTCTATTATATGAATTGGACCGGTGAAGGGCCCTTTATCGACCCACACACCGACTATGGAGTGTCAATGGCTGTTGCAGCCTACACCATGAGGACAATTTTAAAGACTGGCCGCTGTGCTTGGCTAGTTAAGGTTGATCCACACACCATAGAGGATATTCCGTTTTGAGAGGTCAACAAGTTGATATATTTGAAGATGAGATAAAGGTATTTATATATTTTTCATCTTTTAGGGATGCTCCTGTCTGTGTAGGTACTTATTATTGCTATGAAAACGCATACGAGGAACTAATTAATAACTTAAGCGAAGGTTTGTGTGCTTGGATGACATTCAATGGAAGAAAAACCGAGTCTAGGAGACTCCAAAAATATCAAAGTGGGGGACCTAGTTCAGTGGAGACACTGGGCTGACGGGTGGACCTCTATTATAGGGATAGTAACCTCTACTTATACAAAGAAAATGTCTGGCCGTAGAGTCACCATGGTTAAAGTAACTACCACTAGTACCGGCACAAGTGATACTATCAGGATTGGCCAAGAAGTTGAATTAAATCCACTAAGTCTTCAAATTATTTCTACTCTTAGGATAACAGATTGATTAGTGACTATTTACTTATAGTAAAAGCCATGAAAAAAATTCTAAAGTACATTTGCTATTTTGCAACCGGAATTAATGTAGCTATCCTAGGGTTAGCTTTTTATCTATCAGATCTTGATCTATTGGCTCTTTCAGGCTCCTCAGCGATTTTAACGTTGTTTGGGGCCACTTTTATATTTTCAGAGGATGTATAGGAATGAATATCAATAATTGGCGCAACTTTTTAACAGAATCTAAACAATCATCCGAAAAACTTTTAAGAGAAGTCTCAGAAGATGAGTTAGGGCACATTCAACAAGCGTTGGATGAAATGGATAATGAGGATCTTGCTTTCAATAAGATTTTTGATGGCAAAATGCGAGTCGTGATCGACTTTCCTACAATGGATACCAAGAGTGATTTAGGAAGATTCGTAGATTTCTTTCGCGATGCAGAGTATCAAGTAGACTGGAATAAGGGTATAATGTCTGGCGAGAAGGAGCTTAGCGATTCTAGCACTGAGAATTTAGTGCGCCAACTTACCGGGGAACCGCCAATCCCGCCAAAAAAGAAGAAAATTCAGATGAAAATTGGCAAATTCTTCAAAAAGATCTCTGAACTAACCACGAAACGAAACGTGTATTTCCAAAAGATTGCACAGCACAGTGAAGAGCATCCGGACCTTGGGCGGGTGCCTGAACATCCGGGGCAAGCCACAGGAAATCAAGTGAAAGCTGCTCTAGATGAAAAGGAGCTTCTAAACTATCAAAGACTTAGCGATCACTTGGATATGTATCTCCCACAGATAAAGTATAGAAGCACTCCAGAGTGGGGTGTGCGCATGTCTGATTACTGGCAAAAGAACGCAGAATACATCAAAAGAGAAGTCGAAAATCTTAGAAATGACAATTATGCTATTATCATTACTAGACATCCCATCGATGTTCTGCGTATGAGTGACTTTGACGGAATTACTTCCTGTCATTCACCCCCTTCACAGGGCGGTTCAGGGGAGACCTATTATAAATGTGCAGTAGCAGAGGCCCATGGTCATGGTGCTGTAGCCTATGTTGTAGAAATGCAACAGTTAAAAGAATGGGCCGGTCAGCCAGATTATAGTCTCGAAGAGATTGAGTCTGAAATGCAGAGCGGCGAGATTTTCGAAGACGACAAAAGATGGGATGCAGGGACCGTCACACCGGTCTCTAGGCTGCGCCTAAGACAAGTTAGGTACTATGAGGCCACACAGACAGGAGTGCCCAAGACAGACGATTATAAGAAGGCTGGGAGGAATCCTTTTGACGGTATCCAACTGGCTATTCCAGAGAAACGTATTTACGGAGAAAAAATCCCGGGTATTAGAGAACGTGTGATGGTATGGGCGAAAGAAGCTCAACAAGAGCAGTTGATGATTGTTAAGAGAGATTCAGAACCTGATAACTCAGAGAGGGTCATTCAACTTGATAAGTTTATTAAGTTCGGTGGCTCATATGAAGATAATCAGATTTCTGATCTCATTTCCTCCATCTTTGATGAAGGTGATGGCCTCGGGGCAAATACAGCCGGCAGTGTTGTACAAGATCGGACCACTGAAGATGAGTTGGAAGTCAATCTTGTTGGAAGCCTCTTAGAGCAATGGCAAGAACAGATCGATCAATCTGTTGAAACATGGAATGCTAGATACCAAGCAGTTGAGGTTTCAGGAGAAGCTGAGGATGATGGCGGTGGAGGCACCTACATCAGCCCCAGAGCGGCCTTTGAGATCAAATGGGATGCAGATGAGTGGGAGACTATGCCCGGGTGGCAAGAGGCTTCCTACGCCGTCTCAGAACTTAATGATATAGGCTGGGGCTGGGCTGATTCTGACGGCGCTTCTTTGCGTAGTCGACCATATGGAGAAGATGGCAAAAAAATCGTTTTGATCTTTCCTATTGTAATGGAAGGAGTGCCAGATTCAAATGGAATGGGCTTTGCTAATGATCCTGAAGATTTTGAAGATCTCTGTGTCGCTCTCAATGCTATCGATGATATGTATGATGGTGTCAAAGAATATGTCGAGCGTTATTTCAAGGGCCAAGGATATATGTCCGGCGGCGCAATTGGTAATCTAGCTAGAGAGATTCTTGACGGAGACATTGATACCGAATGGGATTTAGAGACCGATGACCGTTATGACTGGGACGAAGTGACTCAGATTGATGCAACCGCCAAGTTTGATTTTGGTGCCTTTGATCCTCCTCTTCCCGAACACAATCCTCAAATCATGCAGAAGATTGCCGAGGACAGGGACTTTCAAATTCAATTTCGAAAAGCCATTCATGCCAGCACACAAGAGAAAATGAATACACAATACTTTGTCAATACGCATTGGAGGGTTAGTCTGGATTCTAGTAATGATATCATCATGGAATGTAACCTTCGCGTTAACGACCATGGCAACGATGAGCAGGTCGCTATATTTGAACAGATTATTACTGACAACTATGATTTAGATGGCCTTCGCGATTCCGTGTTGCGACCCCTAGTGATTCAGGCAATGAATTCAAGAATGCCCTCTGGGATGCAGAGTTCTTTTAACGAGAATGCAAGAATTGTAAAAAGCTGGAAGAGTTTCCTAAAAGGATAAACTAGTTACTATGATCTCATATATGCACGGATGGAGAGAATTTTTGGGAGAGAGCGAAGATATGAAGGACTCAAAGAAGATTGCTAAGGCCGTGCTGTATAAAGACGACAAAGTCCTACTACTCAAACGGTCAGATTATATGAAGAAACATGCCGGAGAATGGGACCTTCCCGGGGGCCATATCATAGAAGGCGAAACTTTAGAAGATGGACTTTTGCGAGAAGTATGGGAAGAGACCGGATTAAAAATTAAAGAACCTGTTAAGCTCCACTCCAAAGGAGACGATACTTATTACATGGCAGATCTACCAGATGCAAAAATTAAACTTAGTGATGAGCACACAGAACATAAAATGTTTTCACTAGAAGACTTAGAAGATTTAAATTTACCAGATAAATATGCTAAAGCAGTTAAGGAGACCTTATCATGAACAAGCAGTGGAAAAACTTTCTCAAAGAAAAAAAGTTTGCAGACTTTTCAAAAGGTAAAGGTCAGTGGGCCGATCTTAATAAATCAGACTTGGAAAATTCTGATAATATCGATTTGTCTTACGAATTATATGATCTTATTGCGACAGCTTATGCGCAGATCGGAGGCAACTTTGACTACAAATCCCCAGAAGATATTCCCGGGAAGGCTGATGTTTGGACAGCAGTTGATGTTGATGGAGACGAGACTCCTGATGCTTTGAGAGTCGGAAAGAAGAAGCCCGCAGGAACAAAATTAACAGCTAGTGGACACGACGGGACAAAGGCCGGCCGGGACGCTTATGTTGCTAAAACTGCAGAGATGCTCCAATCAAAAGGATATTATGCAGAAATGTCTAAAGGTATTGCTCATATTATGATAAAATATTATCAAGTACCTTATGTGGAGGATGAAGAAAGAGTAAGAAACGTACTAGGAAAGGAAATAGAATGGTTAGGACCTCACCCCGAAGGTTTATATCCAGACTATAATGGATGGTACGTTAGAGAGATCAGCGGTTCCCGCGAATTAAAAATTATGTTAGGAACACCTAACTAATATCACACAGGAGTTAAAATGGCTAAAGGAAAAGTTACAACATCTAAAGAATTGCAAGAGGCAAACAAATCTCTCACCAATAAGCTTAACAAAGCGAGAGAGAGGGCTGATTCAGTTCTTACAAGAGTAGGAGGACTACGTGCACATTGTGTTGCAAATAACCCCTCTAATGAAGATGTCATTCGTATTATTGATTCTATTATTCGAGATTCATAATGTGTAATTTATAAAACAATTGTTTTAAGCGGGGCTTTCGCCCCGCTTTTTTGTTTTTTGTTTTAACATCAACTATTTATTGTCGCTATGAAACATTTAGAAGAGGTAAAAGAAACCTATTGGGAACATTTTTTAGCTGCTGCTGGCATTTCACGACGTCTAGCTATAGCTTCATGGAGCCAGTTGCTGCATGCTTTTTGTCCCGAAATTAAGCCTCCCCTAGGGGGAGATTTAAGAAGTCTTTTAGGATTCCTCCAGACACAACTTCCAGAATACAGAAATGGTAATTTGTCTGAGGAAGATGAGTTATACAAAACTTATGGGGGAGATTGAGATGACAAAATTTGACAAAACTCTTGTTGGAGCTTACATTTTACTTTTCGGAACCCTTCTCTGCATTTCATGTAAAAAGAAAGCACCTGAATTAACCCCTAGAGTGTATATTTTACCTGACCTAGATGATGAAGTAATAGAAGACCTCCCAGAAGATACTTCTGGTGACAAATAAAGGAGTAAATTAAAAACCATGATAAATATGACCACCAGCATGAAACCTAAACACTTTGGTACCGTGCGTTCATTTGACCCCCTAGATAGCTTTGTAGCTACAACTTTTCCTATTGAGGATGAGAAGGTTCAAAGAGAACACGACCGCGGACTACGAGTACCATCTAGAACACAGGATAAGAAAGATGAAGTTTCCAATTTTTATAGAAAATAGTAAAGTACCCGTATGGCTATCAAAGATTTCACCAATTGAGATAGGCGCCATTAGTTTTGGTTTATGGGTTTGGGATAGAGGAGTACCCAGTGAACGTCGTAAAGTTCATGAAACAATTCACTTTGAACAACAAGTAGAATTACTGTTTGTGTTTCAGTGGATCTTATACGGATTATTCTGGCTTATTGGATTAATTAAGTACCGTGATGGTACACAAGCCTACTATGAGAGTCCTTTTGAGCGAGAAGCTTATCAAAATGACGATAATCCGAACTATTTAAAAGAGAGACCCTTTTGGGCTTGGAGGAAATTTTTATGAAACTTTTAATGGAAAACTGGCGTAATTTTATTTCAGAGTCTCATTCCAAAGAAGACGAGGAAGAACTTAAAAAGATTAGTGATGAGCTAGAAGGTGCAGTCAAAATGCACCAAAATCAAGCTGATCGTATTGATAAAATTCTTGATAGCACAGATGACGAAGATCTTGAAGAAGGCAAAAAGAAAAACTGTGGCTGTGGCCAAGACCCTTGTGTCACCTACGGTATTCAAGAAGTAAAGGCCGGGGATAAGGACGATGATGAATATCAAAATAAAGTACGCGGTTCGTTCAATGATGCCCTAGAAGAAGAAAAAAATGAAGATGGTAAAGAAAAAGGTGCTGACGGGAAAGCTTGTTGGGACGGATATAAACATACCGGAACAGAAGATGGCAAAGACAAATGTGTTCCCATGGAAGAAGGCGAGTACGAACCCGGCCGCGCTGTTGCAGATATTGATACTGGTGAGGAATATCTGAGCCCTGAAGATATCAATCAAGAAGAGATACGCGATTTAGCTGACAAGTTTAATGTTGAGGCGTTCGTTGAGACAGCTAGTGATGGAAAGACAGCTATTTTAGTGTTTCATCAAGATGGACAACCAAGTGCATATAACGACACAGAAGAGATGTATCAAGATTTAGCTAGCCGACAAGATATGAATGACGTTCCCGAAGCAGCTTTGGACGAAAAAGTTGACAAAGATTCAATGCCCTGCAACAAGCCTAGACGTACTAGCAGTCACAAAGGCAAGTCTCATGTTGTGAAAGCCTGTGAAAACGGAAAAGAAAAGATTATCCCATTTGGAGAGAAGGGCGCGAGTACTGCCGGAAAGCCAAAAAAAGGTGAAAGTGATAAAATGAAAGCAAAGCGTAAGTCTTTCAAAGCTAGACATGCTAAGAATATTAAAAAAGGCAAAATGTCTGCAGCCTATTGGGCTGATAAAGAGAAGTGGTAATGAAGACAATCATCAAATATCTTAGAAAGCTCGCAGACCTTACAATTGGCCGTTGTTGTTCTAATTGTGGCTGCTGGAACGCTGAAGAATGAAAATCCTACTTGAAAATTGGCGAGATTTCCAAAGAGGAGAAGGGCCCGTTGAGACTGAGCGACACCTGAGTGCTGCAGATAATGAACATACAGAAGGTGAAGAGTTTGAAAACCAAGTTGCCAATCTTGCCAAAGAACTCGGAGTAGAAATTTCTATTGAAAGAGACGAGGACGGAGTATTACATATCAAAGCTTATGGCCATGATGGTAGTCACAGTCCTTGGAATGGCCCAGATGATGAAATGGTTGATCGATTAGATGAGAGTGCCATTGAACCTTTTCATGTCACTAAACGCGATAATAAGATCAAAGGCAAAACTCATTATGTTATTATACACACACCTAGTAATATGTATGTTCCTTCTCACTTATATAAAATGGGCAGAAAAAATGTTCAAGGCTTAACAGACGAATTGAATGCCTATAGTGCTGAAAATGAAGGTCTTTTCGAAAGTCCAGATTTAGCTTCTGACAAAGCTACTCTTAAAACAGTTCTAGGTATTATTGAAGCATCACCATATCGAGATGAGGGAGTACAATTTTAATGAACCTCTTACTTGAAAATTGGCAAACTTCTTCCATGAGAACAAAGACCTCATGGAAAACCGATGATGATAAGGTTATAATCGGAGATGTGGTTGATTATCTAGGAAATGAGACCGTTAACGTTAATGTTCTGGAACTCTCACAACAATTACCGTCTTTGCCAACACAGGGAGCAGAGAGAGTAGCTGCCGCAAGTTTAGAATATCCAATTATCATTGTAAAAAGCGGTGGAGAATACCGATATATTCTGGATGGAAACCACCGTTTTCAAAAAGCAATTAATGAAGAGGTCGAGAGTATAGAAGCAAAGATCTTAGATCTAGACAATCCAGAAACTCCAAAAATGTTTAAAAGGATGTTTGGGTAAACAAAATGAAACTCCTACTTGAAAATTGGCGAGAATATATTGCGCAGGAAGATTCGGAGCAGGCTGAAACGATTGAAAAACTGTTGCGTATGGAATTTGATCAAGCTATATCTCTTATAAACGCCCTTAAAACTGATGAATCTGATAATCACTTAGAAGATGCTTATGAAATGGCTTTAGGAAGAGAATATAAAGATAGTAAGAAAGAACTCGACTACTGGATGCAGGAGTTAGATCACATATCTCTGGATAAGAAATCTCGGAAGGATTTCTATGACGCCGAGGAGAAATACAGGGCCCTTGAGGCGAAATGGGAAGCAATGATCAATTATTTTGCGGAGAAAGATAAGCTATGAATCAAAAACTTATAATGGAAAATTGGCGCCAGTTTGTAAATGAACAAGAGTCGCAAGAGATCCCCACAAAAGCTTGGGAAGATTGGACTGTTGCAGATCTACAACAATTAGTTTCCATGGGCAGAGAAGGCGAAAGCAAACAAGCTCAGTCACTAATAGGGAGGCTGTTGGGTTCGGAAGCCTTAAAGCTTATTCCCTATGTTGGACAAGCGCTTACCGCAGGGGAAATGATATCAGCTTATTATAACAAATTAAAAAGAACCCCTGAAGGGCCAGATGTGGTCGAAGATTTTCCGGCCTTGGCAATTTTAAATATTGATCCCAATCTGGTTATAACTATTGAAGATGATATTCTAAACCAGATTGATGAAGAGTACCAACAATATTTGGCAGCGCTGGATCCTGACACTAGGATATCGAAGGTCATACCAATTAATGATTTTATTAGAAAACAAATCGCGCAAGATACCAATAATCACGTAGTTATAAGAGATGAAACCTCATGAAACTCCTGCTTGAAAATTGGCGAGAGTATTTGAAAGAGCAAGAAGAACCTTGTGCAGAAGCAACTGAGTTTGTTTGGCATGGTTCTAAAACTGGTGGTATTAAAATGTTTGAGCCTCGTCAGGCTCATGATGCAGGAGGCGGCAAAGGTCAAAGCGAAATAGGTGTTTATGCTGCTTACGATCCTAATTTTGCAATTGCAATGGGTTTAACAGAACCAGATGAAAATGGCGAAGAAGATAAGTTTATCGATCATAAGAAAAAGCCTCTGCAACTTGTTTTACTAAAAGGTAAAATCAGAGAAGGTCAAAAAATATATCTTTATAAGCTTCCAAAACAATTATTTGAAACAGTAGAGGGTAATGAAAACGAGGCCATGTCCGAAATGGGGATGAAGCCTTGTGAAGTTAAAGAATTGAACGTTGATGACTATTTAAATTTAGTTAGAATTGGAACAGACGAAGATCAAGCATGGTGGAACAAGCATGCTGGAGGCTCAGAATGAAACTCCTACTTGAAAATTGGCGAGAATATATTGCGCAGGAAGATTCGGAGCAGGCTGAGACAATTGAAAAACTGTTGCGTATGGAATTTGATCAAGCTATATCTCTTATAAACGCCCTTAAAGCTGATGAATCCGATAATCGTTTAAAAGATGCTTATGAGATGGCCCTAGGAAGAGAATATGAAGATAGCAAGAAAGAACTCGACTACTGGAGGCAGGAGTTAGATGTCTGGGATCAGCATGCTGATACTCGTGGCACAACCGCAGTCACCGATGTCGAGAAGAATTGGAATGATTTCTATGACGCCGAGGAGAAATACAGGCGCCTTGAGGCGAAATGGGAAGCAATGATCAATTATTTTGCGGAGCACGACGAGTTATGAAACTCCTACTTGAAAATTGGCGACAGTATATCGATGAAGTCGAAAGATTTCCTGATATCGCCACATCTCAAGATGAAATACAACAAAGCTTAGACTATTTTTATCAAGACCATGCACCAAGCAAGGGACAACGAAAAGACCTTGGCGATTGGAACGGTTATAATATGGTGAGCTTTAATTTGTCCGGAGGAGATATACTTTTTTTCGCGGTTGATGAAGCTGATAGGGCGGTCGCTTATGTTTCAGTGGGACCATTTGAAGAGAGTTACGCTGTCGGTAACGTCCGCAAAACCAAGGGTGGAGGTTTTTATACAACCGATTTGTATAAGTGGCTAGTGGGGCAATTTGGAACACTATATAGTGATACGAAGCAAACCACCGCCGGCGAAGGTATCTGGCGAAGACTACAACAAGATCCAGAGATAAATGTTGAAGAACCAAGTGAAGAAACTGGCGGGCGGTGGAGATTAACCAAATGAAACACCTACTTGAAAATTGGCGAAAGCACATCATTATCAAAGAAGAAAAGGGCAAGCACCAGATCTATTGTGATATGGATGGTGTTCTAGTTGATTTTGTCAAGGGTGCGGTCGACCAGATCAACAAAGATCTCAAGAACGAAGCGTTAACCGGAGAGGACATTCAAGGACTCCGAGATAAGCTTGAACAAATGGGCAAGAAGAAGATTGTGGAAAAGGACCTTCACATCAACTCCTCAATGGCCCTAGACGAGGCTAGAGTGTACATGTACCGGCGCCTAGCAGGAGATAGGAAGTGGTGGGCGGAATTGCCTTGGATGTCCGATGGAAAGCGTTTATGGAACTTTATTAAAAAGTACGATCCATATATTCTAACAACGCCCATGAAAGATAAAGCTTCCGAAGAAGGTAAACTTATTTGGGTCGAGTACAATCTTGGTATTCCCCGAGGACGAGTTCACTTTTCTCACAACAAATACGAATATGCTAAAGACGGCGATAACCCCAA
>VMHT01101727.1_pt1 | contig 20110 bp, 27 predicted proteins | sample 4693611 | NCBI WGS metagenome assembly VMHT01 (sample SAMN12280063, study PRJNA550983) | marine metagenome | isolation source: seawater sampled from same location over 5 years 0.02-0.2 micron viral filtrate | place: USA: collected off the coast of southern California halfway between the port... ...
GATTGGTTCATGTCCAGCAGACTACTTAAAACCGATTCAAGCAGCGAAGTCTCAGATTATGAGAGACACACTAGACTCACTAGGACATTCTATTTTCCCTCGTATGGCTGTTGTCGAGGGTCAGGTCAATATTGATGATGTATTGAATACTGATATTGGACAGCCGATTAGAGTGCGTGCTCCTGGTATGGTACAACCTTTCAGCGTACCGTTTGTTGGCAAGGAAGCGTTTCCTGTACTGGGCTATCTCGATGAGTCCAAAGAGAATCGTACAGGGGTGTCTAAGGCATCAGCTGGATTAAACGCTGACGCTCTTCAATCAAGCACCAAAGCAGCGGTGTCCGCTACTATGTCAGGAGCACAAGGAAGAATAGAGCTTATTTGTAGGCATTTTGCTGAAGGTGGTATGAAAGACCTATTTGGATTGGTCAACAATCTGGTAATCAAACACCAAAGTGCTCAAGATATGTTTAGATTGAATGGTAAATTCGTACCCGTTGACCCTAGATATTGGGACAACAACAAAGATATCATTGTCAATGTAGCGATTAGCAAGACTTCAGACGAAGAAAAGTTTGCTATATTGTCTCAATTATCCACAAAACAAGAGCAAATATTGGCTCAGTTAGGCCCTCAAAACCCTCTTGTTTCTTTACAACAATATTCTAATACGTTGAGCAGAATGATCGAAATGGCTGGATTTAAAGACCCAGAATCGTTCATCAACACCGAAGTTCCGCCAATGCCACCCCCTTCACAAGAGCCACCGAAGCCAGATGCAGCTGAAATGTTAGCGCAAGCTGAAGCTATGAAGGCACAAGTAAGTGCTCAGAAGGCTATGATAGACGCGGAAACAGATCGTATGAAGATTATTATGGATGACGATAGAAGTCGTGACATAGAAGAAGCACAAATACGATTAAAGGCAGCAGAGTTGTTGGCAAAATATGGAGCACAAGTTAATATTGCAGAGATTAATTCTATTATGGAAAGAGATAGAGAATCGATAAGACAAAATGCAAAACAACAAGCTCAAGGACTATTTACTAGCAATGCGCCCCAACAAAATTTATGATATTGAAGTTTTAGAAGGCGACATGGTGTTTATAGGCAAAGAAGTATTTGCCAAGAATGAACGACAAGCTTTTGAGATGATGATATTAATGTTTGGTGGTGAGATAAACGAAGATTCAGAAGTGATTCTTTGTGAAGAAAGAACGGTGCACTAATGGCTAAAGCAATAAGTAAGACAACAGCTAAAGGCGGTAACTACCGATCTACTAAGTCTGGTGCTGGTATGACTCAAAAAGGAGTCAATGCCTACAACAGAGCTAACCCTGGTTCTAAATTAAAAACAGCTGTAACAGGCAAAGTAAAACCTGGTAGCAAAGCAGCTAACAGAAGAAAGTCTTACTGTGCTAGATCACTTGGACAACTTAAACGTAGTTCTGCGAAGACTAGAAATGATCCTAACTCTAGGATAAGACAAGCACGCCGAAGGTGGAAGTGTTAGAAAAACCCAAGTATAATCTTTTTATGGATATATTAATCGCACTCGTAGTTGTAGCTGTAATAGCTGGCTACTACGTTAAAAAGAAAAAGCCTGAAATCTACAACAAAGTCAAAGAATCATTAAAGCTTAAAAAATAAAATGCCAAAGAAAGGACTGTACGCAAACATACACGCTAAACGTAAAAGAATAAAAGCGGGTTCTAAAGAAAAGATGAGGAAGCCTGGTACAAAAGGTGCTCCTACCGCTAAAGCTTTTAAAAAGGCAGCTAAGACCGCAAAGAAAAAATAATCTATGGAACAGGCAGTCCAACTGATTAACGAAGTTGGCTTTCCCATAGCAGCTGCGGGCGGTCTAGGTTTCTTTATATGGAAACTTATCAACCGTATCATTGATGGTATGGAAACTAAGCTTGATACACTTGATGATAAGCAAGCTGAGTTAATCTCTCACATGGAAGACAGACTAGGCACTAAGCTAGATTCTCAACATGGTATCTTAGTAGCTCTTATAGATAGAGTCAGATCGTTAGACAACGAAATCATTAGACAAGACACACTTATTAAAACAATACTTGGTGTGCCACAGTTAATAGATAGTGCCAAAATAGCGAAAGCAGATAGAGACGACCAAAGGAAAGACTGATGACTGCTTACGATAAGCTATTAGCTATTCTTGGTTTATCTTTTGTTTTATTGGTTATAGCTGTAGACATTCGTGCTGATGAAATGACTCACAAGTTTAAGAATCCTAGCTTTTCAGGTGTTGGTACATCTAGTCATTATCTAACTATAGAAAACCAAGAGTTCAATAGAAAGGAAGCTATACGCGAAGAAATTCAAGCCTATGTAGAAGACTTGGAAAGAGAAGCAGAGAACACAACATTAGCTAGGTTTATACGCAACCTAGAGAGTAGAATATACGCACAACTAAGTAGACAGTTAGTTGATAGTTTATTTGGTGAGACTGCATCTGATTTCGGTACGCTAGAACTAGAAGGTAACACTATAGAATATAGAGTAGAAGACGATAAGGTAACATTAATAATCACAGATGAAGAAGGCAATACAACAGAAATTACTGTACCTCTCGGTTCTTTTACTTTCTAGTTGTGCACTTATCATACCTCCATTAGATAACGGAGTACCCCCCATAAGAAACATAGAACCCGCAGAAGTGGGTTTGTTAATAACAGAATTAAAAAACATTAAATCACCTATACGCAAACCTGTTGTTGCGGTTTATCCAAACTCTTTTAAAGACAATACAGGCCAACGTAGAAGCAACAGTCAGTATGCTAGTTTTAGTACCGCTATCACACAATCACCAGACGCATACTTAATCAGAGCACTTAAACACTCTAACTTCTTTGATGTAGTAGAACGTACAGGACTAGACAACCTAACTAAAGAAAGACAAATCATACGAACAACCAGAGAAAATTTTGAAGAAAAACAAAAACTCAAGCCTTTATTGTTTGCTGGTTTATTAATGGAAGGTGGTGTTATAGGTTATGAAACCAATATAAAGTCAGGTGGTGCGGGAGCTAGATACTTAGGTATTGGTATGTCAAAAGAATATAGACAAGACTCAGTTACCATATCTTTACGCACAGTTTCTGTAAGCACAGGAAAAATATTATTAGAGGTTTTGGTCACAAAGACTGTTCTAAGCGCATCTATCTCTTCAGATGTGTTTAGGTTTTATGCAAACAACACAGAATTGGTTGAAATTGAAAACGGTATAGTGGAAAATGAATCTATAAACATTGCATTACAAGCGGCGATTGAAACTGCGGTATTACAAACAATCAACGAAGGTCACGAATCTGGGTATTGGAAACTAAATGAATAAACTAAAGCTATTACTGTTACTTATATCGCTTAATATTTATACAGCGGACAATGAGATATTCATAGATCAATCGGGTGCTACATCTAACTTAGATATAGAACAAGTGGGTGGTGGAGGAAACATCATAGGAGGAGCTGACGCGGCTGCTGGTTCTATGACTGCATTAGATATTGATGGCGCGTCCATGACGTTAGACGTTTTGCAGAAAGGCTCAACAAATAAATTCTTAGGCGATATATGGGCAGATAACTACACAGGTTACTTCTCATTTATAGGTGACAGTAATACTTTTAATATGTCTACAGATGAAACCAACGCTACGGGAGCAGATGGCTCTAACGTAAACGTACAAGTCACGGGCAATACAAATACTATGACGTTAAATCATGCCATGACTGCACTTGCAGCGAACTTAGATTTAGACTGGATAGTGCAAGGTGGAGGCAACAGTATTACAGCAGCTATAGATGTAGATGGTGCTACTAACTACATGGATATTGATGGTAATGACAACACAGTTACTTATGATGGTGACGGTTATGCGGGTGGTTACTTCTACCTAGATCATACAGGTGGATCAAGAACATTTAATATAGATCAGGAATCTACATCTGATAATGACTGGCTTAAAATTACATCTGTTGGGTCTAGCGGTACTGTCTGTGTTACTCAGTCAGACGCAACTACTTCATTCGTCTGTTGATATAGGCTCTATATCTGAGCTTAGAGGCAACGCACAAGTTCTAAGAGATAAACCCTACGGAGCTGAATTAGACTTTGGCATACTGAGTTATGACAAAGTAGAAACTGCAAATGGTCGTATGGGTATTACGTTTATTGATGATACTGAAATAAGACTGACAGAAAACTCACAAGTATTGATTGATGAGTTTATATTTGATCCTAACCCAGATAAATCTAAAATGGCTTTGACCTTTGCTAAAGGCACAGCACGATTTGTTACAGGTAGACTTAATAAAGTTCCAAAGAAAAATATTAAAATACGCACGAATAGTGCAACTATAGGTATAAGAGGAACAGACTTTACAATAACTGTAGACGAACTTGGTAGATCGTTAGTCATCTTATTACCTAATCTTGATGGTACGTCTAGTGGTGAGATAACAGTAGAAACTGCTATGGGTATGGTAGTTCTTAATCAGCCCTATCAATCTACGGTAGCAAGTGTGTATGAACAAGCACCTACTAAGCCTGTTATCTTGGATATAACGCTAGACTTAATTGACAATATGTTAATTGTAAATCCACCAGAACCTAGAGAAGACTTACAAGAAGATACTCAACAACAAGCTACAGCAGACTATTTAGATTTTAACGAACTAGAAATTGACTACTTGTCAGAAAACTTCTTAGACAATGAAGCAGACTTAGAGTTTACAGAATTAGATATAGATTACTTAGATGTAAACTTCTTAGAAGATTTACTAAGTGTGTTAGATGCTTTGGCTTTTGCAGAAGAAGAAGATCAGCTAAATCAATCTGCTACATCTATAAACATTACAGGAACAGAGATAGGTCAAGATAAAAAAACACAAATAACAACCCTGGTACAAGGACAAGCCATATCTTTTAGAAGGATGGTAGGTAATTCTTTACGATTAGATGTTGATAACTCTGGCAGTTATACTATTATTTTGGAACAATCAGGTGTTGTAAACACCGTTAAAGTAAATGGCGGTTCTTCTAGTACAATAAAAATTAAACAAGGATCGTCTTAAATAAGTTAAAATTATTATCATTCATTTAATCTATAAGGAGTAATTATGCCAAGAGGTAAAGGAACATACGGAAGCAAAATGGGTAGACCACCTAAAAGAAAAGTTAAAAAAACCGTATATAAAAAGAAAAAATAATGCCTAAAAAAAAGGCAACGCAAGAGGATAAGCGTAAACAAACCGCTGCCTTTTGGAAGTTTATTTTAGATCAAAGGAAAGATAAAAAAGATGAAAGCACTACTTAAAAACTTAGTTGGATCAGTAGCACCCACACTTGGCACAGCATTAGGTGGGCCTATGGGCGGTATGGCTGCAAATATGATTGCAGATGTATTGGGTTGTAAGAACGAACCCAAAGAAATACAAAAAGCCATAGACAATGCTACACCTGAACAAATGCTTCAGCTTAAAAAAGCTGAAGCAGAGTTTGAAATACAAATGAAAGAACTAGAGGTAGATGTATTTAAACTAGAAGTACAAGATACCCAAGATGCTAGAAAGACTTTTTCTAAAGATTGGACAACTAGAATTATAGGTATTGCTACATTAGGTGGCTTTCTAGGTTATATCTTTCTTATAACCCTCCAACCTCCAGAAGCTAACTCAGAGGCTTTGGTCAATTTGGTACTCGGCTACTTAGGTGGTCTAGCATCAGCTATTATTAGTTTTTACTTTGGAGCATCACACTCTGGTGATGACAAGTAAAAACGGTAGATGGAATTGGTACGGAGAAAACGAAGAAACAATGCAAATATCTGAAGAAGGTACATCTTTAATAAAGTCTTACGAAGGTTGTCGTTTAGAAGCCTATCAAGACTCTGTAGACGTTTGGACTATAGGTTATGGTCATACTAAAGATGTAAAAGATGGCGATAAGATTAATCAAGAAGAAGCTGAGTATATGCTACAAGAAGAAATGATTGAGTATGAAGGCTATATTAATGATCTTGTAGAAGTGCCACTAGAACAATGTCAATTTGATGCTTTGGTATGTTGGGTATATAACTTAGGCCCTACAAACTTAAAAAACTCTACATTACTAAAAGTTTTAAATGAAGAAGACTATAGTGGTGTTCCAGAGCAGATAAAAAGATGGAACAAAGCTGGCGGTGTTATCTTAGGTGGCTTGGTCAAACGCAGAGAAGCAGAAGCAAATTTGTTTGAAGGGAAAGAGTGGGATAAACTGAGCTAATCATGGATGGAATGTTGTTTTGGAACATAATAATTAGTTTGGTATTTGCACCAATCTTTTATACGATTAAGACTCATGCTTCAGAATTACAAAGACAGAACATTTTAATTAACAGAACACGAGAAGAAGTAGCTAGAGAATATCTAACAAGAAATGAACACACCATTGAGTTTCAACGATTAATAGATAAAATAGATAAACTTGATGCTAAAATAGACAAACTAATAACGAATTAATATGGCAGAACCAACATACGATCCATACGCATACAGCGACATAGGCAGAAGAGCATTAGGTGGAGAATATATAGACTCTATGAATTTCTTTTGGTTTGATCCTGTAACTGGAGAAGAAGGACAAACTACAGAAGGATGGAGTCGTGTACCCGATTCTGCAAAGCCATATACTTATTTAGAACCAGGCTCAAGAAACGAAGCTAGAAATACTTTCTATGAAAGCGGTGCTGCTTTTGGTGGGGCTGGCGGATTAGGTGGAGTAGGCGGAGCGGGCGGTGGTTTACTAAGCGGTCAAGCCTATGCACAACAAATAGCGGGTGGTATGCCCTTTGAACAAGTAGTAGCACCTGGTATGAGTTTCTCTCCAGATCAACCTATGGGTTATCTTGCAGAAGGAGCTACACCTTTTGAATCTAGACCTGTTGTTGGTCAACCAGTACCAGAACCACCGACCTTTTTTCCAAGCGTACAAGACCCTTCTGTTGGAATGACAGGAGCAGACTTAGGTTTGCCAATGGGCGAAGGAACACCAATGCCAGCTGGAACTACATTTGAAGGTGAACCAATAAGGATGCCAGCACCATCAGTTATGGGAAGTCCATTACCTTTAGACATAGATATAGATGAACTGTTAAAAGATATTGATGTAGAACAAGCTATAGAAAACTTGCCTACACCAGTAGCAACACCACAACCAGTCGCAGCTCCAGTAGCAGCTCCAGTAGTTTCTACACCCATAGCACCTCCTGTGTTGCCTGAGATTATTCCAGAAAGACAACCTGTTATGCCTTCTATGCCTATAGTGCCTCCTGTAATGGAAGCACCTACACCTATAGTTGATGTGCCAATGAATTTAGGTTTGCCTATGCTTGAAAACTTAGCTCCAGTTCAAATACCAGAAATACCTTTGCAATTACCACAGATACCACAAACACTTTCAATACCGACATTACCTATGGTTAATCCTCCTGTAATGCAACAACCCATGGTTAATTTAGGAATGAGTCCTATTAACCCAGTTTTGAGTATTGATAATATTGTTTCACCCATAAGACAGGGAAGTCCAAGAGCACTACTAGGAACACTCTAATGCCTACACACGAAGAAGTTGTTAAAGCAGCTGAAGCTGAAAGAATACTTGAATCAGACGTTTTTCAAGAAGCACTACAAAACCTTAAAAGCGAATACATGCAAGCATGGATTAATTCCAGAAGACCCGAAGATGTTCAGGCTAGAGAAGGTTTACACAAGTCTATATTATTAATACCAGAAGTAGAAAAGCATCTGCGTATCATTGCAGAGAAAGGTAAGCTAACCAGAGCTAATATAAATAAAGTTCGTAACATCGGTTAAGACTTTCCTTTTTCCTAAAAATTCATATAAAATACTTATAAATACATATAAGGAGTATTTATACATGAGCAACAACGGAAAACCGACTGCCCTACAAACAGACTTAGAGAACACTACTTTCGCTTTTGAAAGTTTCTTAACTCCTGAAGAGGAAAAAGTTGTAGAGACAGAACAAACAGAAGTAGATGTCATTGAGGAAGAAGAACTCCCTGAAGCAGCCGAACTTCAATTAGAAGAAGCTGAAGAAGAAGAGGACTTTGAATACGATGACGAAATTGATGACGAAGAACAATTAGAGGTTGAAGAAGAACAAGAGCAACCCGCTTTATATACCATCCGAGTTGATGGACAAGAAGTAGAGGTCACGCTTGAGGAACTCCAAAACGGATATTCACGTCAGCAAGATTACACACGCAAAACTCAAGAGCTGTCTCAACAAAGGAAAACTATTGAGCAACAGCAGAAGGAGTTAGCGGAAAGAGATGCTATTTATGCACAGCTGTTACCGAAGATGGAAGCCCAAATATCGGGCGAATTAGGCAACGAGCCAGATTGGAACCAGTTGTATGAAGATGATCCCGTAGGTTATGTTCGTGAAAAGCAACTCTGGGATGATAGAAAAGAGAAATTAGCTGCCGCTCAAGCTGAACAGCAAAGGCTTCAACAAGAAGCGTTTACTCAACAGCAACAGCAATATGCACAGATGGTGCAAGAAGGACAGCAAAGACTTTTGGAAATCGTACCAGAATGGCAAAATCCTGAGACAGCGCAACAGGAAAAGCTAGCGATTCGTGAATATGGCATTAACGTCTTGGGGTATTCACCTCAAGAGATGGATTCTGTATACGACTACCGAGCATTACTTGGTTTAAGAAATGCGTGGCTTAACAGTAAAACTGTTGAGGCCGTAAGAAAGAAACCAACGCAGAAAGCGAAAGCTCGTGTTGCAAGACCTGGTACAACGAACCGACCAAAATCAGTAGCCCCTGTGAAAAAAGCAAAACAGGTTTTAGCAAAATCTGGCAAAGTCCAAGATGCTGCTAAAGTTTTTGAACAAATATTAAAGTAATTTAAAGGAATATATTATGGCTAAAGTAACTAATGCTTTTGACACATATACGGCCACCGCTGATAGAGAAGATTTAAGTAATATCATTTACAACATCTCTCCGATGCAAACTCCGTTTATGTCCTCAATCGGAACAAGAAACGTAAAAAACGTAGTTTTTGATTGGCAAACTGAATCATTACCAACTCCTAGTGGAACTGGTCAACTTGAAGGTTTTGAACTTTCAAGAGCTGCCTCTACCGCTACTGCAAGAGTTAGTAATGTATGTCAAATCTCATACAGAGATGCAACTGTAACAGGATCGCAAGATGCTTCAGATGCAGCTGGTAAGAGATCAGAAATGGCACACCAACTAGCTATCATGGCTAAAGCACTAAAAAGAGATATGGAAGAAGCTCTATCTCAAAAAGGTGCTAAAACAACTGGTAACGCTACTACTGCAAGACAAACTGGTGGTTTCGAGTCTTGGATCACAACTAATGATTCAAGAGGAACTAATGGTGCGTCTACAGGTGGCGGAGCTGCTCCAACAGACGGTACTCAAAGAGCACTTACAGAAACACTTCTGAAAGACGTTCTTGAGTTAATGTTTGCTAGTGGTGCAGAGCCAAATCTTGCTATTTGTGGCCCTCACAACAAGCAAGTAATTTCTGGTTTCACAGGAAGATCGCAAGCTAGACAAATGGTTGATGCTAATACTGTAGAAGCTTCAGTATCTATCTATTCATCTGACTTTGGTGAACTAAAAATAGTTCCATCAAACAGATCAAGAGAAAGATCACTTCTATTAGTTGATCCTGAATTTGCTAAAGTTTCTTACCTAAGAAGCTTCGATACTATCGACATAGCAACAATAGGTGATGCTGAAACTAAGATGATCGTAGTTGAGTATGGACTAGAAGTGAGCAACGAAGCTGCTCATGGTGTAGTTGCAGACTTAAGCGTATCTTAAGAGCTTAAATGAAAGGGGCTAGAACTTTGGTTTTAGCCCCTTTTTTTTATGAATAGTGTTAAAATTTAATAGTTATGGCTAAAAGAACTTTAATTGACAGTAAGATTAACTACTCACACGAATTTGCAACCGAAGATGATAAGGTTGTTTATCACACCCAACAAAATGTTGCACCTGTAATACAGCATTGCAAAACATTAGCAGAACATAAACCAGGTAAAGATTTTCGTCATGTCGCAGAAGTGCCTATGGTAATATATCAAAAGGCTTTACGAGAAGGTTGGGCACAAGATAACAAGAAATGGAAACAATGGCTTAACAATCCAGACAACAAATTATTTAGAACATGGGGCGGTAAGGTATGACGTATGCTGAATTAAAAACAAATATAGCAAGTTATCTAAACAGATCAGACTTAACATCTGATATAGATATGTTTATTGATAACACAGAAGGCGAACTTAACCGTAGGTTACGAACTAAAGATATGATTAAGAGAGCAACTGCTACTGCTGACTCACAATATTTATCTGTACCATCTGATTGGATGGAAGCTATAAACGTAGAAATAACATCTAATAACTTTAGACCTTTATTTCAACAGTCTATTGAATCACTAGATGTTTATAGACAATCAAACAATAATGTAGCGGGACAACCAATCTATTTTGCTTTGGTTGATGATTCTATTGAACTTGCCCCTACTCCAGACACTAGTTATACATTACAATTAACATACTATGGATCGATTGATGCACTTAGCGATTCTAATACAACGAACTTTGTGTCCACAGGACACCCAGACGTTTATTTATATGGAGCTTTAAAACACGCATCAATCTTTTTAATGGAAGATGAGCGAGTGCCATTGTTTACTGCTCAGTTTGAAAAAGCATTAGAAGAAATGCGACTTGAACAAGAAAGAGCTGAGTTTGGTAAAGGTTCTCTGTTACAGAGAAGAAGAACTTATGGCAAAGCTAGAAAAAACATTTATTATTGGAATAATAATTAGGAGTTATTATGGCTGGATTTAGTGATTATTTAGAAGACAAAGTATTAGACCATGTATTTGGCGGAGTGGCTTATACGCAACCAACAAAACACGTTGCTTTGTATACAGTAGCACCTACCGATACTGGTGGTGGTACTGAAGTAAGTGGTGGTGCATACGCAAGACAAACCTCTACTTTTAACGTATCTGGTACTAACCCAACAACAGCAACAAACGCTGCTGCTGTTGAATACCCTACAGCTACAGCTGACTATGGAACTGTGGTTGCGGTTGGAATTTTAGACGCATCTTCAGGCGGTAATTTACTTGCATACGCAAACTTGACTGCTTCAAAGACTGTATCTTCTGGAGACGTATTCAGATTTGACGCTGGCGACTTAGATATTACGTTAGCATAACACCATGGCCTCAATAGGCTACGGTCAATATACATACGGGAAAGCTGATTACGGTACTCCCGTTTATCACTTTGGCGCAGCCACAATAGCAGAAACATCTTCAGTAACCGCTGTAGGTCGTTTTGTTATTACGGGTGCTGCTACACCAGCTGGCACTTCAGGATTCACCGCAACAGGTAGATTCGTCATTACAGGCGCATCTACAATTACTGCAACTTCAGGACTTACCGCAGATAGTTCACTCATACTTGATGGTGTAGCTACGATTGCTGCTACCAGTAGCATGGCTGCTATTGGTACACAAATAGACTTAGGAGCTTCCACAATATCGGCAAGCTCTAGCATGACAGCTACAGGACACCAAATAGATCGTGGTGTGGTGTTAGGCCCCGCTATTTCCAACATGACTGCTACAGGTAGATTTACTGTATCTGGTGCAGCTATAAGTGCTGGAGTATCAGGATTGACTGCGGTTGGACATCAAATAGACAGAGGTTCTTCTGCGATAGCACAAAGCAGTAGTTTTTCTGCTATTGGTGGGCTAAAATGGTCTGAGCAAACAGTTCAGGCTGATATTTGGACAGATCAGACGGTTACGACAGAATGGACTAACCAATCTAATCCTTCTACAACTTGGACTAAATTAAGCAAAGACGAAGCAGCTTAAAGGAAAAGAATTATGGCAGATACATTTACTACTAATTTAAACTTAACTAAACCAGAAGTCGGTGCATCGACAGATACTTGGGGAACTAAAATAAATGCCGACCTAGATGCGGTTGACGCAATATTTAGCGGTACTGGTACATCGGTAGCAATCAACTTAGATGGAGCTGTTATTGACAGTTCTGTTATTGGTGGCACTACTGCTGCTGCTGGATCGTTTACAACGCTAACAGCAACGAGCAATCTTTCAGTCGATGGCGGAACCATCAAGCTCGATGGTAATTATCCGACTGGCTCAAACAATGTGGCTTTGGGTGATACTGCGCTTGATAGCGTTACAAGTGGAACAGATAATACAGCGATTGGTCATGCAGCACTTACAGCGAATACTTCAGCTATTAGAAATACGGCAATCGGTTCACAAGCATTAACAGCAAATAGCACAGGACAGTATAATACAGCTGTTGGTCGTGCTTCGCTTCTTGCAAATACCACAGCCGATGGTAACTCAGCTTTTGGTCACAACACACTTTATACAAACACCACAGGGGCATCAAATACAGCAATCGGAAACTCCGCACTATTTGCCAATACAACAGCCAACGATAATGTTGCCGTTGGAAAAAACGCACTCACAGCTAACACCACAGGAACAGCCAATACAGCAATCGGTAGTTTCTCATTAGATGCCAATACCACAACCTCATACAATACGGCATTAGGTATGCACGCTTTAGGAGCCAACACCGCGGATTCAAACACAGCAATTGGTAAATCTGCTTTAGCAGCAAACACTACAGGTGCAGATAACACATCAGTTGGTTTTCAAGCGGCAGCTAGTAACACGACAGGAACTAGAAATGTTGTGATGGGTAAAAATGCTTATTACACAGCTACTACTGGTGACGATAATGTTGCTATAGGTGAAGGTACTATGTATTACAACACCACAGGAAGTGATAATACAGCAGTAGGCAGAAGTGCTTTACAAGGAAATACCACCGCTTCAAACAATACAGCAGTTGGCAATCTTGCTTTAACAGCAAACACAACAGGTGCTTTTAATACAGCAGTTGGCTCTATTAGTTTAGCAGCAAACACAACAGGTGAAGAAAATTGTGCAATAGGTGTTAATGTATTAGACGCAAACACCACAGGTAATAATAATGTTGCAATGGGTACTCTCGCTTTACACGCAAACACTACAGCCTCTAACAACACAGCAATTGGTAAATCTGCTTTAGCAGCAAACACTACAGGAGACCAAAATACAGCAGTAGGTTCTTTATCTGCTGATGCCTTAACCACAGGTGCTCAAAATGTAGCAGTTGGCTATGCTGCTTTGTCAACCGCAATTACAGGAATTGGTAATACTGCTGTTGGTAGGGCAGCATTGAATGAAAATACAGGTTCATCTAATACTGCTGTTGGACAGGATGCTTTAGAGGCAAACACTTCTGGAGGAACTAACACAGCTGTAGGTGCACAAGCATTAACAGCAAACACTACGGCAAATAACAACACAGCAGTCGGATATTTCGCTTTATATGCAAACACTACAGGAGACTTAAATGTTGCGATTGGTTCTAATGCTTTAGACTCTAATACAGTAGGTGATAGGTCGGTTGCTGTTGGACATGGTGCTTTAAATACCCAAAATCCTTCAAGCAAGACAGATATGTACAATGTAGGTATAGGTTTAAATGCAGGGCCCTCAGTAAGCACAGGAATTAAAAATACTTTACTCGGTGCTGAAGCGGGATATGACATAACGACAGGTTCTAATAACATTATCATTGGTTATAACGCAAATGGTGCTACTAATTCAGAAAACGCTATTACCATAGGAATTGGTATTACTGGGGGGAACAATGATTTTGCTTTCGGTAAAGCTTCTAATGTTGTTTTTAATGATTTTGATACAGATGCTTCTTGGACACGTTCTTCAGATGAGCGTTTAAAGAAAAACATCACAAATCAGACATTAGGTTTAGATTTTATTAATGCCCTTCGACCTGTTAAGTATAACTGGAAGGCAAATAGTGAACTTGATGCTTCAGATCCGCAGTTAGCACATTTACGTGAAAAAGATGAAGACGGAAATGTTATTAACTATATGAATACAGATGCAACAATGCACAACTTTATTGCTCAAGAAGTTAAAGCTGCGTTAGATGCAGAAGGTGTTTCAGATTTTGGAGGATGGAAAGTAGATGAACATGGTGTGCAGCAAATATCTCGTGAAATGTTTGTACTGCCATTGGTAAAAGCTTTGCAAGAAGCTGACGATAAAATAGATGCTTTGACTGCTAGAATCGAAGCATTAGAAAGTTAATAAAACGGAGAATAAATATGGCTCAAACAGTAGCAGAAGTGCTAACAGCAGCAACAGATAGCGTAACGCTTATCAACGACATTAATACAAATGGTAAAAAATCAACGTATGTTGGTGGCACAGCAGAAGCTGATACAGAGATGTCACAAGCTGATATAAATGCAACAGTACAACGTAATGTTGACCACTTAGAACTTATATTAGAATACACAGACCCTAATGTTAAAGGTGCTAGTGATGATAAATCATCTTACACAGGTGCAATAACAACTGGTAAAGCTTATATAGCCGCAAATTAATAAAAGTGAATGGCATTACTTCCTATTACTCCCCCAGCTGGAATCGTCAAGAACGGGACTGATTACGGAAACAAAGGCCGTTGGGTAGACGGGAATTTAGTACGCTTTGAAAATGGCTACCTAAAACCTATAGGTGGTTGGAACAAATTAAGAACAACAGCCTTAACAGGCGAACCTATTGGAATGTATGCACATTCCGATAACACAGGTAAGCCTATACTGGCTGTAGGTACAAGACAAAAAGTCTATGTACTCTACGACAATACCTGGACAGACATCACACCATCTGGTTTTGTAAACGATGCTAGTCAAGACCCTTTAGGCTTTGGTGCTTATCAATACGGTCAAGAAGACTATGGTGATGCTAGAAGTCAATCGGGTTTACCCTTAGATACAGGTCATTTCTCTTTTGATAATTGGGGTGAAGATTTAGTCTTTTCTTTTTCAGGTGATGGCAAGATATACAAGTGGCGACCTAACTCTGGAGGTACAGCCGATACAATAGCCACAGTTGTTACTAATGCACCTGTAGGCAATCAGGCTATCATCGTAACCAATGAAAGACATCTTGTAGCTATTGGTTCTGCAAGTGATCCTAGAAAGATTGCTTGGTCTGATAGAGAAGACAGAAACAACTGGACATCTAAAGCTACTAACTCAGCGGGTGATCTACAAATCCCTACAGGCGGTAGAGCACTATACGCAGTTAAGTTTGGTGCAGATGTCATTATATTTAGTGATACAGGCATAGCTAGAATGTATTATACAGGCAACCCTTTTATCTATGGTATAGCTGATGCTGGTTCTAATTGTAAAGCGGTAGGTAGAAGAGTCATTGTATCTACAGGATCGTTTATGGCATGGATGGGTGAGAACTCATTTTTTGTTTACGATGGACAGGTTAGAGAAATACCATGCGAAGTTCACGACTATGTGTATGACAATCTAAACCAACAAGGTAGAGCTGCTAGTTGGGGTGGACACAATTCTAACTTTAACGAGATATGGTGGGGATTCCCAAGCGGTGAAGGACAATACACACCGAACAAATATGTTATATGGAACTACAGAGAGAACACATGGTCTATAGGTGAATTAGATCGTGGTTGTTGGATTGACCAAGGTGTCTTTGATTTCCCTATAGCGGGTGACTCTAGTGGCTTTATTTACGAACACGAATCACAGTTATTAAACAATTCTCCAAACTTAGGTACATCTGTACCTTTTGCAACAAGTGGCCCTATAGAGATTGGCAATGGCGACAGGTACGTTCAATGTAATCAAATATTACCAGATGAAGAAGCAAATACTTTACCTGGTGTAACCCTTAGTTTTAAAGGTAAGTTTACTCCGCTAGGCAGCGAAACAGACTTTGGTAGTTTTACCTTTAATAGTGATGGTTATACTGATGCAAGGTTCTCAGCACGACAGGTACAGATGACAGTTACAGGAAGCACAACACAAGACTTCCAAGTTGGTAACATTAGGTTAGATGTCAGGAACAGAGGCAAACGATGAACCTAGCTTCTAAAAGGCAATATTTAGAAAGAGCGACTAATGTAAAATATTCTTTTGCAGCTACTACTCAGCAAACTATATACACAGCACCTACTGGTGATGATTTTACGTTTGCCATAATAGAAGGCATATTTGCTTGCGATCATGGCAATCAACAAACTAATTTAGATATAACCATTACAGACACTAGTTCTAATGAGTTTTTTCTTTTTAAGAATCACAACATATCAGCCTATGGCACAGAAGAATTAGTAGTTAATTCTGGTTTGATTCTGCAACAAGGAGAGATTGTTAAAGGACAGGTTAATCACGCAAACATAGACTTAGTATTGAGTATTATAGAGTATGCAAAAGGTGACTAATAACGTAGTTGATTTTAAGCCTACATGGGAAATGGAGTGGGATCGTTGTAAACCTTGGATAGAAGAAGCAATAGAGACACAGGACTCCTATACAATTAAAGATGTAGAGGATAAAATAAGTAATGGATTGTTCCATTTGTGGCCTGGTAATAAGTCTGCAATGGTAACGGGGTTTGCTGAATACCCACAATACAAGGTGTTAAATTTAATATTTTGTGGTGGAGATTACGAAGAACTTGAAGAAATGCTACCATCTATAGAGTTTTTTGCTAAGTCAGCTGGATGTAAAAGGCTGTACGGAGGCGGAAGAAAAGGATGGTTAAAGAAAATAAAGCATCTAGGTTTTGAAGATGCTTATTTAATTAAAAAAGATTTGTAGGTAAAAATATGGGAATAGAAACAATAATAGGCGGAATTGGGGCAGCAGCAGCAGCTAAATCTGCTTTTGATCCAGAAACAGGTCAAACTCAACAGACGCAACAATTAGACCCAGCACAACAAGCTATGCTGAGAGAAGTCTATGGACAAGGTAGAGCTTTAGCAGCACAACCTTTTGTACCATACACAGGTGCAAGAGTAGCTGGCTTTTCACCTGACCAACTTAGAGCATTTGAAGCTACTCGTGGTTTATTTGAGTCAGGTATGGGATATGATCCTATGGCTGGATTGGCTGGATTGGCACAAGCCCCTACTCCTAGCCTTTTACAAACAGACATAGGTGCATATCAGTCACCTTACACACAACAAGTTATAGACACCACATTAGGTGATATAAGAAGACAACAAGACATAGCACAACGTAGAGCACAAGAAGGTGCGATTCGTGCGGGTGCATTTGGCGGATCACGTTCAGCAATCATGGAAGCTGAAGCCACTAGACCGTATGTAGAACAAGCAGCTAGAACCGCAGCTGGCTTAAGACAAGCGGGTTATGGTCAAGCTTTAGGTGCTGCTCAATCTGACTTAGAAAGACAAATGGCAACTAGAGGTTTCCAAGCGAATTTGCTTGGAAATATATCTAATCTGCAAACTGGAAGACTTGGTTTATTAGGCGGTATAGGAGCACAACAACAAATGCTACAACAAAGAGCATTGGATGTTCCATATCAAGAGTTCCAAAGAGCGTTGGGTTATGGCGGTCAACAACTTGGTTTATTATCAGCAGCAGCGGGTAAACCTTTTCCTACTAGCACAACAACAGGTTATCAACCTAGTACGTTAGAAGGTGTATCTAGTGCTTTAGACATATTAAATCAACCGTTTATGAAAGATTACTTTGGTGGCTCTAGTGGTACTGGAGTGGGTCTTACACCTGGTGGTAGTGCTGGAGCTGGATTTAATCAAGGGTACGCATAAGGATTAATTATGGCAAACGAATCACTATCACAATTATCAGATGCACTAGGTATTGCAACTGCAAGACTATCTGGCGATCCACAAAGGATGCAGATGGCTTTAGGTATGCAACAAAGTCGTAAGTTGCAACAGCAAGAGAATAAGTTAAATGACTGGATTGGTAAGAATATACCAGAAAGTCAACAAAGATTTCTTCAGGCCCTTTCTTATTCAGACAAGGTTAAAGCTATTAAAAGCACACAGAAAGAAAAACAAGAAACTGAATTAGAAAATCAATTACAAGAATCTCTTAATAGGGGTGATACAGATACAGCGTTATCTTTAGCTGCAAGATTAGGAAAAACATCTGTTGTTCAATATTTACAAGGAGAAAGAAGAAGAACAGAACCACAACTTATAGGAGATGGTAAATATACTGTAAGTTTTGACGAAAGCGGAAAACCAAAAATTGATATTAATCAAGAAATAATAGATGCCGAATTAGAATTAGCAAAAAAAGAAAAAGAAATAGCTAGAATGGGAAAAACTTTACCAGCTACTTTAATAAAATCAGAAGACGAAGACTTTACAGCACTATCTAGTTTAGGTGGAGTTGATAATGATATAGATTTTTTTATAGATGCAGTAAGAGAAGGAAACTTAGAAGTTGGTTACGGAGAAGACATACAAGCTGCTTTTGGAAATTTAGGAATAATGACGCAGTACATGGATGCAGAATCAAAAGAAAAATTAGCAAATTACAATGCTTTTGAAAGATGGAAACAAACATATGTCAATGAGTCTTTAAGACTTAATAAAGGCCCACAAACAGAAGGAGATGCTCAAAGAGCCATGAAAGAATTACAAGCCGCAAAAACACCTGGAGATGTTTTGCGAGTATTACAAGATTTGAAAAAAACCAATACAAGAGAAGTAAAATTTAGGAAAGAACAAATAAATAGAAGAAGGTCTACAGCTGATGTAGACCCTTATGATTTTTCAAATTTAAGCTGGAAAATAATTGAATAATGATTATTGAAATAGAAGGTATTGGCAGAGTACAAGTTGATGATGAATTTGCTGATTTAACACCTGAACAACAAAATGCTCAAATTCAAAAAATAGCTCTTGAGTTTAGCCAACAACAAAAAGAAAAAGAGCTTGTTGAGGAAACGTCAAAAGAAAAAACAGAAGATGAATTAAGTGTGTTGGAGCACGTTAAAGGAACTGCTAGAAGTTTTGCACAAGGTCTTACATTTGGATTTGCAGATGAATTAGAGGCGGGGACTTTAGGTAAAATATTAGATTATGATGTAGACGACATAAGAAAATCTTTAGAAGAATTTAGAGAAGAAGCTCCTGTGGCATCTTTTGCATCTGAAATAGGAGGTGCACTATTGCCTTCATTAGCAGCTGGATTATTAACTGGAGGAACTGGAACTGCTGCTGGATTAACTGCTACAGCCGCTAGAGCAACACCTAGCCTTGGAAGAACCATAGCTAAAACATCAGCCATAGGAGCTGGATATGGTGGTTTATATGGGGCGGGAACTGCTGAAGGAGGAATTGGAGAAAGGGCTGTTGGTGCTGGAACAGGGGCATTAGTTGGTGCAGTTACTGGAGGAGCCGTTCCAGCAATTACTACAGGAGCTACGGCGGGAGCAAGAAGATTAGCAGATATTTTAAGTGTTGGTGGAACAAAAAGATCAATAGAATTTTCTGATGAAAAATTATTACAAGCTTTACAAAGAGATGGTTTGTCCCCAAAAGAAGCATCAAAAAAATTAGCCGAAGCAAGATCATTGGGTTCTGAAGATGTTTTAATTGCTGATTTAGGTGAGAATTTAAGGGGATTAAGTTATGTTTCTCAAGCAGTTCCAAATGAATCAAGACAAAAAGTTGCTAAAAAATTAGCACAAAGAAATATAGAACAAGCTGAAATTATTGCTGACGATCTTGCGGTAAGATCAAAATTAGAAGGGCCATTTAGTGTGCAATATATTGATGATTTAGCTGCTGCGCAAGAAAAAGCAGCTAAACCTGGTTATAAAGAAGCTTATCAAAAAGTCTTACCAGCAGAAGCTTTTAAAGATTTTTTTACAGGGCCTAGAAAAGAATTAATGAGTGCAGCCGCTAAAGACGGAAAAAAAATAGCTGCTGCAAATAATGTAACTATTCCAGATTTGGGAAAACTTTTAAAAGATGAAAATCAAATAAAAGAATTTATGAAATCTAAAATTCCAACTGAATATTTACACTCAATGAAAATAGGACTAGATAGCA
>VMHT01129687.1_pt1 | contig 20110 bp, 24 predicted proteins | sample 4693611 | NCBI WGS metagenome assembly VMHT01 (sample SAMN12280063, study PRJNA550983) | marine metagenome | isolation source: seawater sampled from same location over 5 years 0.02-0.2 micron viral filtrate | place: USA: collected off the coast of southern California halfway between the port... ...
AGACTACTACCAAAATTTTGGCACAATGAACTGTTGACTTAGGGTTTGAAATGTGCTACAATTAAGTGTTTAATATATGAAAACCCTGGGAAGAATATTCTGCATCACTGTGTTCATGACTGCGTTGACAGGATGTTCTGCCCTTGAGTTGTCCCCTTCCTTCACTGATACCTTTTTAGAGAACCATACCCCCCAATACCGTATCCAAGGCAACCATATCTACGAGAATTAGGCACCATTGGAACCATCAGAAGTGGTTGGTCATGGTGGATATTCTGGTTTGCACGTTTGATTTTGGGCGATATCTCAGAATTAGACAGATTTTGACACAATCAGAAACGGTTGCCTCCAATTAAAAATACCAATTCAGACCACTCTCAAATGGTTTCAACGGCCCTACTGTTATGATTTGTCCTGTGGCCAGAACCCTTTCATTGCACCTGTTTGACTCACATTCTTGTAACTGGCATCCACTCTGCTCAAGGTTCTGATCCATTTTATGCCTTCCTCATGAGCGACAGTGAGGTGTTCGTACACAGTGACCATGTCTTTCATTTGTTTGTGCCATTCATCTCTCTCACTCACTTTCATTTCAGTGATCAACATCATGTGTGTGCCTCTTTCTGCGTGTGCAGTTATGATGTCTTGATATTCTTTAAATGTGCGTGGTTTCAGTGAGAATATGTGTGTGTAGGGTTTCTCATGTATGATTCGGTTGGGTTTGCTCTTCAACAGTTTGCGTATGTGATGGTGTGCATCTGGTGACCATATGGAGTTGGTCTTGACATCGTGCATGGTTCTCTGCAGGAAGTTCATCACGTGCAGGGTGTATTGGAATTGGTTCATCATCATGTGTGTGAGTGGAAGTGAGTAACGAAATGACAGACTTGGACTGCACCTCCACCCGTTTAAGGAGTAAACTGATTGTTGTCAGAATACATCAGTATTTACTCTGTGATATCTCACACTCACTGAGGTGTGGCACACCCATTAGGATATAACCCCATGAAGGGGATCAATGGCATATTGATGTAATGTGGTGTGCCATCAATATTTACCCTCAATCACACACACTGTGGTGGAGACTGAAACAAGTTCAGTCTAAAGTGACTCACGTCACTTTGTTTTGCTTGAATCTGATTGATTGAATAGACGGAACCTGTCCTGGGGTTCCATCTATGGTCTCTTGAATCGTGTTGAACGAATGAGACTGGAAGCAGGTGTTTTGAATTGTGTATTGTCGCAGGACTCTGTGCTTTTCCTTACCTGCCACGACTCTCTGTTAGGAGTCTATCACTGCGTTACCGTGTATGTGATAGTGTTTGCGACACACTCACCAATATCATGCCTAAGGGCAATCCGTCAGTGTTAATTGGCATCTTGGACTGATATTTTAGGATTTGCAACCTTTGTCCCTGTTGTTGTGGATGCTATGCTTTGCCTCTGTGTGATTTCATGTTTTGCGTTGTTGATTGTTGCCTTTGCCATTTTGCTGTTGGGTAACCATGTGCTCACTATCCATCGCAAATAGTTGATGGGCACCTGTTTCAGTGTTTTGCCTTTGTGTTTGCCAAATTTCAGTTTGCTCCATTCCACTTCACGCTCATAAGCAATCCGACGGCGACCTGTGCCTACCGCAGAGTGAACATCATTGTGATAATTGTGTTTGGACCAATCTATTTTTGCCATTTCAACAATTATATAGCACTGTGATGAAAAAGTCAACGATTAAGTGAGTGATTTGGGGATTTTGATTAGAAACCCCCTGTAGAACGGTGGTGCTGGGTACAAATGGGAAGATTTGTTTGAGATGTGTTTGACGTATCGCTAAACCCAGCACTCCCGCTGAAATATTTATTACGTGGCGCTGTCTGCGTGTTCAACCTTGAGTATCACACCAAAAGGTTCTGAACATTTGTGATTGGCACATCTTATGCGCCACTGCACGTGTTTGGTTTTGTGTCCGTAGGTTCTGTAGTATCCATACAGGGTGTTCTGAGGCACTTCGCACAGAAAATGGTTGCTTTTACATTTGGGACACTCGGTGTGTTGGTGAAATGTTTCTGGTGAGTAGTGTGGGCGTCGTTTGGTGTATTTTTGACACTGCACTGTGAATGGTCGGGACATCTAGAATGTTCTTAGAAATATCGCCGTCAGCATGGCCACAATCAGACCTGTCAATGCCAAAATGTACAATTGGTAGTGTTGTATATGATGCAGATGATTGTTCATGATCTTGTCCAGTGTGCGTTCTATTTTGTAGATGCGTTTTTCCAAACTGTCTATGATTGTTTTTTTCATTATGCTATGTTGACTCCTAAATCAATGGTTCTCCAAGAAGATCCTGTGTACACTGCTAGACATGGTGCACCTCCTGAGTCTGTGCCTCCATCTGAACAGTATGCCACATCACCTTCTGCCGCATCGCTTCTGGCATTCAATTGTGCCACAGTCTGCGGTTTAAGATTGACAATTTCTTCTATTTTGACTTTGCCTGTGGAAGGATCCAATGTTAAATTGGTAGCAGTGGTAGAATTCAATTCATCTGGTATCTGTGACGCCGCTATTTTGGAACTGCCATTCAGTCCTGCTACACCGTTTGCTGTGTCCTTGCCGTCTATTACGTTCTTTAATTCATCAAATGCTGTTTTGATATCCGCTCTTGCTGATGCTGGCGAATCACTACCATCATCTAGATTGGTTGTTGATACATTTGAACTTGTTGCCCATCCCATATTGGTTCTCCTTTGTTGTTTTTATTTATAAAATTGGTTGCACTACACAACTTATCTTATCTATTTGTTTTGCCCGTGTACTGACGTCTACGAGCGACTAACACACCTTTTTTAACTGAAGTTGGTGCTTAAACTTGCCAAATAATCTGTACCATCGTAAAATATTGTTATCACATCAATTGCATTGGCGGCAGTACTCAAGGTTTTGGTTCCTCCCGCAAATTTCATTGTGCTACTGAGTGTTCTTCCACCTGTTCCGTCTTGCTTTACTATTAAAGTTATTGAATCTCCATTTGCCACATTTGATAATGCGTTCAATGTAAGGTTATTGTTCAATGTGATTTTTTGCACACTGCCGTTGTTGGGATCTGGTGTTAGTGTACCACTTGTTGTGCCCAAATCATTTATGATCTCTCCAAAATTTTTAATTTGCATATTGGACAACTGCTGGTCATTCATATCCAACGTTGCACTCAATTGAGTTTGACTGATCACAAAACCACCTGCTGAATCAGGTTGTGTGACTGTGATATTGTCACCGCCTGCAATCTGTGTTTCACTACCTGCCGACACTGTGGCAAAAGAAAGTGTACCACTACCGTTTGTCTGAAGCACTTGACCATTAGATCCATCTGTTTTAGGAAATGAATATTGGGCATACATTTTAATTGTTCCTGTGCCACCTGAAGCGAGAAGTGAAAGATTTTTATCACTCTCAGCAATTATTTGTAGATCATCACGTCTGTTTGCCCGAATTTGATGCCCTACTCCTGTGCCTGGACTACCGCCATTTGTTTGTGCGTGACTGCCACTGTCAAGTATACTCCAACCAGCACCTGTGATATCATCTTCGGCATCACCATTAAACAGCATACTGATACTTGCGGATCTGTTGGTAAAACCTATGTTACCATTATTTGAAAGTTGAAATGAATTATTTTGCGGTGAAGGAGCACCTGTATGAGCGTCTGTCTCTACAAAAAGTCCTCTATAACCGGGTTGTGTTAAAATCCGTATCTTTACAGCACTTTCACCACCACTGTCTATTTGTGATGACTTAATTAGAAAATCACCCACCTCGAGATCCCCACCCAATTCCGGAGAAGTGTCATCGACAACCTCACTGATACCACCGCTGGCATTGATCACAAAAGGACCTCCTGCGGAATCAGGTGCTGTGATTGTTGTACTGGCACTGAATTCTGCCACTTCTAATCTGCCTGCAGATTTGTTGTAAATCAAAATGGCATTGCTGTCAATACCTGTGGTGTCAATGAAATCAACAATGTCGTTGACTGCCTGACTCATTGTGTTCAGTTCTGGTCTTGATTCTTTGATAGAATCTGTGTCTGCTGAAAATTTGTTTGAATCTGGTTTATTTGTTGGCCATGCCATTATAGTATCTCCGTTTGTCCCACAATATCAGTTTGTAATTGTGGCAAATATTGTATCTGCACATCCAATGTGCAATCTATTCTACGTGCTTTACCGTATGAATCTAAATCAAAAATATTTAACACAACAGGTGTGCTGGATTTGTCAATATAGACTATGGGCCTCACAGGATCACCTCCTGAATCATCTAACCCTGTTATGTGTGGTTGTATGAGACAGTTTGTGATTGTGCCTGTGGTTTGGTTGAAGGTAAGTTGTCTTTCACCCACACTACCACCCAGTGTGCTGGTGTCAATGTTGCTTTGTGTGAGACTGAATGTTTCTGAAATAAAACTAATGTTAAGATTTCTTAAAAACAGTTCAGGTGACCCTGCTGAATCCGTTGCCGCACCAGAATCTCCTGTGCCTTGAATAATTTTGAATTGAAAAAAACGTGCAAAAGGCACTGTGATGTTCGCAGTGTCTGGAGCAATGGTCACAATGTTTGGTGAATCCAACGCACCGCCACTAGAATCAACTGTTTCACTTGTTGACATTTGAATGGTCACTGCTGTTGCACTCTCAAACACAATGATTGGAGCATGGAAATCAACCCTGCCTGCATCAATTATTCCAGTTGTAAATTCTAAGTTGGAACCTGCTGTGCCAGTCCAACTGGTAAATGCGTCCCAAGATGTGTAATCTGCCCAACCTTCCACGCTACGGGCAAACAGTGTGTTTTGTGTTATGTCAAAATATCCATTACTAGGCATATTATCCTCCTAAATTTTGTGAACCACCACCTTGGAAACCATAAGTTTGGTTGATGTAATTTATAAATCCTTCTAGACCATTGTCTTTCAGACGTTGTCCTAGCAGTGTGTACTCGAATGTGTCGTTGTAACCTATACGTGTAAAATCGCCACCTATTCTATATTCTTGTATTTCACCTAGTATTTGTTTTTGTGCTCTTATTTTGAACACCAAAGATTTGTTCAAAGGTAAAACAATTATACCTGATTTTGATTTGGTATCAAATCTGTATAATCTGTCTTCTGCAGGATTAAGACTTGCACCAATGGGAACATTTCTTTCAACTTGTGGAGTGCTAATAAGTTGTTGTTGAGGATCACCAAATAGTGTGGAATAACTTGAATGCACACGATCAGTGCCATCATATGCCTCAACAATGTATTTGTCAATACTAGTTTCCATTGGAAAATTCACAAAAATAAGACAACGTATACCGACTGTGTATGCACTTTGATTAGAGTTCATTTTGTATAAAGACATTTTTCTCACGTTGTCTTGTGCCACTGTGACTGTGTTGTTAAAATATTTGTCGTAAGGACCATGACTTGTAAATCCTGATCTGCGTAAATCATAATCCAATAAAGGAAATGTTGACGGATATTCTTGTGAAATGCCATGCAATCTTTGACCATTTCTACCAAATGCATTGGTTGGATCTCTGGTGGTTGCTCTTTCAGAATAATAAAACTTATCTATAGTGGGTTTGTCAATTGGTTCATAAGGTGGTGGCGGTGTTGGTGTTGGTGTAGGTCCTGCAGAATCTTCTGGATCAGGAACTGGTGGTACAACGCCTTTTGGTGGATCACTCACAGGTCTTTGCAAAGGTCTGCCTGAATATTCATCTGGTAGATACACAGTGGGTGGTATTTCTATCTGTTCGCCTGATGTGTGTGGATAATGACTTGCTGTGTGTTCCACAGCAGATATTTCTAACAATCCTGCATTGGTCAATTTCATATCTATCACTCTGAATGTACGCAAATCAAGATCCAATATTTCTTCTGACATTCTTATGATGTCACCTGGTTCAACATTGAATAATTCTTGTGTGCCTGTAAAACTTAATGTTCTTTGATTACGTGATTTTTGATAGATCATTCTTGCCATTTCACGTGCTATGTAAGGATTGGTTAGTGTTCCAAATGTAAATTCTCCTGACAGTTCTTCATCATCATCTATTGCTTGGTCACCTGCCGCACTGAACACCACTTGTTGACTGCTAAATTCTTTGTCTGGGTCTATGTAGTTCACAAACACATTGTTGTACTTGGATACTTTCGATTCTCCACCCAATGTGACTGGACCCACAATGAAAAAATTACTCACATCAAATGCAACATCAATTGTGGAAGATGTGATGTCAGTGGCATTACCACCATCTTCTACTTTCAGTTTGAATCTGCCACTCACATAAGGCATAACGCCTCTGCAACCACCTACCAACTGTTTAACATTGTCTATCAATTTTGATTCTGTGGTCAACACTGTGTTGCAGGTTAAAACAAATTCTGTAAAATTACCATCATTATCCAAGTCCACCAATTGATTATATTTTTCGGCGGCAATTCTAAAACTTTCTGCGTGTATGTCTTCTTTTTTGATGCCCAATCCATAACGTGGATTCATCATGTAGTCTAATAAGACGTTTGCTGGATTTGTGCCTGGTCTGTTGCTATTTGTTTCAATATATGATTTTGATAAATCTGCATAATCGTTTGGCAAGTTTTCACTGCCCGGTGTGACCAAAGTAAGATCAAAAACTTTCTTACCAAACACATCAAATGTGATTTGTGGTACACCACCGCCAAAAGGATTGGAATCTATTTCTGCTTGAGTTGAATTTTTCCATTCAAATCTAAATGCCGCATAAGCAACACCTGGTAATTTTCTTACACCGTTGTTCCAACTGGGTGATTCGTTGGCCAATGTGCTTTGTGATTGATCTTCTGTGCCGTTGAATATTTGAAACTTCACTCTGTTGGCATATCTACCAGTTGTACATGTAATTATTTCTTGATGGTTGTATGTGTTGCTGGTACCTGGGTGTGGCAACAGTTCGTTTTCATCCAATTTAATTCTGTGTACACCTGCAATCTCGCCTTCACAAATGGCATACACCACATAAAGGTATTGATTACTGTTTCCATCAGTTTCTACGTGTACAATTGTGCCACCCAAACGTCTAAATCCATACGCCACAGGTATTCCAACATTGGTACCTGATTTTGTAACCTTCACACCTTGTGCAACTGATTCAGCAGATATGTCTGGTGTTTCAAAAGAACCAAAAGGTTTAATAATAAATCCAAAAGCATCTCCCACAAAAGATGTTATGCCTTTGACAACTTTTTTGATGCCTTTTATAATTCCTTTGATTGGTTTCTTAATGAATCCCATTACAACTCCTTCACATACATATTGCCACACCATTTCATATTTTTCATTTCAAAATATTTACTGGCACGGTCTACATATTCTTCATCAACGTTGTAATCTTTGTCAAACAAAAACACACCGCTCATAATTAATTCAACATCTTGATCTCTTAAAAAATCTTCTATTTGATCAAAGAATTTGTGACTGCTGATCTTGTGTCTGTAATCAGGATGTAAAAAAAACATTTCTACATTGGCAACTCTCACTCTGTTCCAAGTTAATTCTGTTAGACTGATCACACTGTAACCCACCACTCTGTCATCTCTAATGTACAACAAAATATTGCTTTGTTCTTCTATCAGTCTTTGTTTGGTTAATTCTAATGCTGTTTCCACATCAAAATTTAATTTACCTGACACATTGGCCTCTTCAGCGTGTATACGATAAATTTCTTGCAGTTGATTGAAGTGTGAGATGTTTGCTTGTTTCAACATTATTTTATACCCCATTTGATTTCTGCCAATGCTTCGTGTGAAAATTCCATACTGGCATCGTTAGGGTGTTCTCTTTGAAAATTGTTTTGATTGGTTCTGCGTCCATTCTTTCTGTTAAAGTTTACAAACTGCGAACTGACTTGTAGTTGTATGTCTGCTGTGGTTTGATTGTTGGTCACATTGTAACCTGCTATTTTGCCTTTGAACAACAAGAAAGCATTTTCTCCTGCAGAGTCCCCAAACAACACATTGGTGCTAGGGTCAATAAATCCTCTGTATATGCTCACTGTTTGATTTATTATTTCTGATGTGGCAAATGTTTGCACATTGGCAAGTGTTAAGGCATTGATTGCTAGGTTTACAGAACTGATTTGTACAGCACTGTTTAATTGTGTTTCACTGATAGAAATAAATTCACCTTGTGCAGAATATGTTTCTCCATTGTATGTAAGGTCATACGGGTTGTTGGTGTATCTCAATGTTTCTGATGCACCACCGCTGTCTGGTGTGTCTATCTCCAACAACAACACACTGGTAAACGTGTTGCCTGCAAGATATGTGTTTAGTGGATCTGAAAAACCGCGAGGCATTAGATTACCTCCTCAACATCCATCCTATAATTCACAGTGCCGTCTACATTGTATTGATATTCTTGTAGATCACTGCTCATAATCACTTTGAATGGCACATTGTCGTATGTGACTGTTTCACTAGTGGAAACTTGTAACACTAATGCTGGTTCAAATGAAACATCAAATGGTGATGCATCTGCTTCACACTTTTCTGTTATCATGTACACTTTGCTGTGTCCTGAAAATTTAATCACATCGCCCATGTTGAATGCTGTGCCTGTGCCACCAGTTGCTTTAGTTAGATTAACACTAGTTGAACCTTGTCCAAATGATCCTTGCACTGTAACTGTGCCTAAACTGTGTGTTGCTGTTCTAAAACTTATTTCTGGTATCTCTATGGTAAAATCGTTCACACTGGTTTTTGCTTTGGCAATAAAACCTTGTATCTGTTTGAAATCTGCCACACTGAGACTGACCAATTCCAATGTGCCTTTGAACAATGTGGTTGCCGCTGTGCTTCTTATAATTCTGCCCGATGCAGTTTTTGTAACAGCAACTTCATTCTGTTGTTTGAAATTGACTGCTCTAAATTGTATTGGTGTTGCATTTTGTAAAATGCTTGAACTACCGTTGAATGCTCCTATGCTTGCCATTATGCTGTGATCCCTTCTCTTCCTTGTCTGTTCATTGCTTCATTTATAACGCCCACAATTGTTGATCTTCTTTCCAACAACAGTTCGTCAAAACCTGTTGCGTCCACAGTTTCAATGTTGAAGTTCACTGTGACTTGTTTGCCCATTGCACCATTTGGCACAATTTGTCCACCTGCATTTGGTACAAACATTTCTGGACCTGTTTCTCCTACCAAGTATGGTTGTCCTCCAGCAACTGGTCCACCTTTTTCTCTTGGACCTGTGTATGAAGTTGATTTAATTTTTGCAATTTGTACTGCACCTGTTGCCGCAATCAATGCCGCTTGTAAAAATGCACCTCTACCCAACGCAAACATCACACCTTTTGCTGTGCTGATAATTGTTTCAGATATTGCAACTGCTTTTGCTATTTTAAATGCTTTTTCGTTGATTTGTGCCAGTTCGCCCAACAATTCTTTACCAAGTGCTGTGTTTAAACCTTTTTTGTCTTTGCCAAATGCAACTTCAATGTCTATTTCTTTTGCTTTGCCTTGTTTTATTAAATCTATAACATTACTTTGTTCTCTGTCTCTTCTATTTGCTTCTGCTCTTGCGGCATCTTCTCTTATTTTTGTAATTGATGTTTGATATTGTTGTTCACTAATTTTCTTCTTATTTCTTAATATTTCTAAATGAGCAACTTCTTTCTGCATCGCAACAACTTCAGGAGATTCAAACACATCACCGCCTACTTTTTTCATAATTGATGGTAACGCTTTTTCTGCCGCCGCAACTTTTTTCAATTCTTGTTCTTTACGAATCAATTGACGTATTTCTTTTTCTTGTTCAGCAGTCATGTCTTTCAATACGCCATGTTTCAATTTGTATATTTCAGCATCTTCTAAATTGGCAATGGCATTTGCCTCAAGTGCTCTTATAGAATTATGTAATTTGTCTGTAACTTTTTTTGTAGCACTTGCCACTGCTTCTTGTTGTTGTTCTAATTCTTTTTGTGCCATACTTGCTTCTGCTGACACAGTTGGCACTTCACTCATTTCATGCATGAAGTCTTCAGTTGCTTTGGCGCTTTCTTCTACTTTGGGAGTTAAAAAACCAAACTTTTCACCCAATTTTTGTAATTGATCTTTGAATAAAATGATACCACCTACTGCAACTGTGGCAAGGAAGAATAGAGGGTGTTTCATAAACACTACTCTTGATGCGGCAACTGCCGCTGTCAGACCTTTAAGAACTGTGCCTGTGCCTAACAATGCAATTCTTAACGCATAAACTTGCTTGACAAAAAGTCCTAGTGCTAACACTTTAATTGCATTTTTTAACAATGTAAAATTATCTTTTACAAATAGTATTGCATTACCCAATGCTGATCCTATTTGGTTTGCTAAATTTGCCGTGCCTAAAGTTGTCTTTGTAATTTCTCTTGTGACTTCTGATAGTGCGGCAGTTAATCCGCCTTCACCCACTTCATCTGCCGCAATGGCAACAGCATCTTGTAAATTAGAAAATGCACCTGAAAGTGTTTTGGCACTACGTTCAATACCGCCTTTAAATTCTTTTGCACCAATTTCTTCTACAAGATTTACAATGTCTATACCATTGTTTCTTATTTCTGTTGTAGTACCTCTGAATATAACTTTTAACTTGTCACTTTCAGTTTTAACCTTGATACCAAGTTGTTTAAGCATTTCAAATTCACCAGTAGTGGCATTGAATACTGCTTTGGCAACATCGTCCAGTCTACGACCCATACCAGCGGCAATGTTACCTATGTTCAACATGAACTGTTCAGTTGGCACAAGACCTGCGTTTCTAAATGTTATAAACGCATTGGTCACTTCATCCAATTGGAAAGTTGTGCCTGCTGTGAATTCTTTGATTAGGTTAAATGATTTACCTGCCGCCTGTACTGAACCTTCTACAGTGACAAGTGTTGCTCTTAAATCTTCAAAGGTTCTAATGGTGTTTACAAGTCCTCTGACTACTCCAGCAGTTCCAATGGCAATCAAAGCACCTGCGGCAAGTTTTGCCAAACTTCTAGTACGTCCAAGACTTTTGTTAAGTCCTTCTACATTACCTTTTGCTTTACCTAATGCCGCCCCTGTTTTATCAACGACGACTAGTTCTAGTCTTACTTGCTCCGCCATGGTTCATTCCTTTTTTAGCGTTGTCATGCTGTATTTTAAAATATGAGGCCCATAATTGGATCTCTAGGACACTGAACTGCATGACTTCTTCTATTGATTTGCCTAGTTCTTTTGCTATGTGCATCAACAGAAATAGTTCTGTGTCCTCTCTTAGTTTTTTTCGACATCCTCCTGTTTGTATTCGGATGTGGCATTGTTTAAAGCACTTGCTACCTTGATTAACGTTGAAGGATCTGCTTCATTCATTAATGTTACTTTGTCAAACTTATGAAACATAGGTTTGCCATCTGGTGTTAGTGCTTTGTTGATCACAGACTCAACCAGTGCTTCTACTGTTTTGCCTTGTGCTTGTAAATCTATAATTTTAGATTCTACAGCGAACGAATAAACTGGTTTGTAATAGATATCAGTTTTCCATTCATCAACTGTAAGTTTTAAAAGTTCACCGTTCAACTTTTGTTTGAAGTGACCTTTAATATTTTCTAAGACTTTAGTCATTATATTTTTCCTTTTGTTTTAAATGCCTTAATGGTTGGCCTTACTATACCATTAGGCCGTTGTCGACTACGCCCTCGTTCCAGCAGACCAATGTAAGGCACGCGATTGGTGATTCTGTGTTCTTTTTGAACAAAGTTTCCAGCAGATGGATTTCTACCCACCTTCTTTTTCCAACCTCGTCTTGCTCTGCCTTTATCAATAGGTGTGTGTATTTTCACCTCTTGAAAAATTCTTTCTGCGACGCGGTCTGACACTTTTCCTAGTTGCCTTTGGATCCGTGTGAAGACCGCATCAAGATTGGATATTTTACCTCCAATCATCAGTATTATATTGTTTCTTCGTGTAGTACGCCAGTTCCCTGAAAACTACATGAAACAGTGACTAGATCATCAAAACTTGCTGTTCTAGAAACTGAAGTAACAATTATGTCTCCAACATACTTTACGCCTGTTGCCGCTGGAAAAAATTCCACGGAAATTGCGGCGTCGTTTGCCGGATCAAATACAGAAGCACTTGTTTGTGCTGTGTCGTACATGCACTCCATTGTGCCTGTAAATTGGTTCAGTCCTGATTTATAAGTTCTGCTACCGTCGCCCATTCGTGTGTCTTCTATAACGTCTTTTGTGTGTTCAATTGTCCAAGATCTTACTTCTGCTACTTGAGTAGAAGCACCACCTGAATCATCTCCAAACATCACTTTACCGTTTTCACCTGTTAGTGTTGCCATCGTTGGTCTCCTCTTTTAGATTGTTAATTTCCCATTCAATATCGCTCATGTCTTCTTCTGAGTCTATTACATCTGGGGTTTTGTGGTTGACTTCTGCTTTTGCTTTGATTTCAACCTTTGGCAGAAGTTTTTTCTTCGACTTGAGTTTTTTTACTGTTGTTTTTTCAGTTGTCCAACCCTCCTCTAGAAATCTGTCTAGACGATCTGATTCTATAACGTGTCTTTCAGATCCTCTATATATTGTTGTGTATCTTGCCATTATACTGCTCCTTTAGTAAATGAATATCTCACGTCCGCCGTTATCAAAAACTCTCCCAAGGGTGGCGTACGATCAATTATTTCAACTGTTCTAACACGTGTTGTTGATGCTTGGGATGCCGCAAGTTCGCGTGTTCTATCTGAATTCAACGTTTCTTCAATACGTTCAATCAATTCATTTCTTTTTTGATCCACTGTGATGATTTGTGCTGATCTTCCATCTGCTCTTACAAAACCACGGATCGTTATTTCTATAACACCTCTCCTGCCGCCACCCATCACATTGTCTTCTCTGGTTTCATTACCAGTTGTGATTAGTAGTGCAGGAAATTGTGTAATTGCTAATTTTTCTACGTCGAATGGTTCGCGTGTGACTAGGACAGGTCTAGGAGGTGTCATGTCCTGTAAAACTGTTTCGATATTTTTTGCTATATCTTCTCTGTTACTCATTTGTTACCTTTTCAAGCGGAGATAATGAGTAGGTTCCTTTTCAGCATCCGTGATATTGCCTGAAGAATCGTGATCATACTCTACACCGTCTCTCAACACAAGATCCATTTCTCTTTCGTAATCTTTACGATAGAATTCCATCTTTCTTTCAAAGATATCTTGATCTGCGTCAAATTTTGCTAATTTTGGGTATACGTGAAAACCTAAACACTGATACACTGCCACTCTTGTGAGTTGACTGGCATTGTACATATCTTCATCTGGTTCAACTTGTCCTGATGCAAGATATTTCAAATCGTATAAACCGATCTGTTGTGTAGGCCACCATCTTATTCTTAAGTCACGAAAAACATCATTCTGTGCTTTGGTAATCTCTTGATCGAAATCAGGAATACCATAGTTTAAGATGTCTGGTTCGTAATCTTGGATGTCTGCAATAGTTAATAATGTTGCCATGTAGGGGTACTACCTCCTGTTAATTTAATGTTATGTTATCAAGTTCTGCTTGATGTTTTATTTATACAATAGTCAAAAAGAAAGGGCGAAACGAATTCCGCCCCTTCTATGTATGAGCACATTAAAAATGTACTGATATTTATTATAGGTTTGCGTCGCCTACGATACCAACACCATAAGTGTCAAATATTTCGCCAACACCATACGCCATAGAACCTACGATTTCGTCTGCTCTTGCTGAAGCGTCTCTTTGGTTTTCAACTCTTAAGTTACGTTTTACCATGTAACCTAAAGCGTCACCGTGGAATGCCGCACCTACGAATGCACCTGCTGAGTCACCAGATATAACTGTTGATTCAAAGATTTGCATTCCTGCAAGTGTTCCTACAAAACCGTTTCTCAATGCTTCATTACCTAAGTCAGATAGGTTATGATTGATTGTTGAACCAGCGTTTGTTAACAATTTCTTGATTTGGAACGCTTGTTTAGGGTGTAACACACAGTATAACGGACCACTAGGAACTTTGTTAGTTCTTAATGTTGCCGCCGCTTTGAAAAGATCTTCAATTGAGATCTCCGCCGCGCCTGATCCTACAGTTTGTGAAAAACCTGAGAATAAAGCGGCAATATCAGTGTCAACCTTTTCTGCTAATGCAGAACCGATCTGTCTACCTATTGCTGAAGCAACATCCTCTGAAGATGATTCTTTCATCAAATCAGTTAATGTTACCATTACACCTTTTTCTGACGCTGTGATCGTTTTTGTTGTTGTCAAATCGAACGCCGCGTTAGTTAAATCTACGCCATCACCCGGAGTGGATACTGCCACCGTGGGGTATATTGGTAACTGGGCCGTGAGTCCCGCTGTACCACTCATGTCATAGTTTCTTATTAAAGGTCTCATGATTGAAGTTTCGTTCAATGTGAAAAGACCTGCTTGAACTACGTTACTAAAGAACGCTGTTCCTATTCCTGTATCTACTGCATTTGTAATTGCCATGATACTTCTCCTTTATTTTTAAACACTTACTCCGCGTGATCTCATGATCTCGCGATACCTAGCACGATGCTCAGGTATGTTCATGTTTAGGTTGTTTATGTCATCATTGGCCAACGATTCTTTAGTAGCGTCGCCTTTACCAGTGCCTGAACCTTGTGGTCCTGCACTAACAAAATGCGGGTTACTTGAAAGAAACTCTTTTACCAAGTCTTTAACTTGTATGGGATCGCCTTTGTCATCATAACGCACTTGACCCGTTTTTGCGTCTATCACATCAACTGTGCCTGCTTCATTGAGTTTCAATTGTTGTTTAAGCAATTGACTCACTTGAGTAGGGTTGATTGCTTTGGCATTAGATGCCTCAGACATCAACTGTCCATCAATTTTGATTGAAGTCAATTCAGACTGGTATTGGTTAATTTTAGTATTGAATTTTTCTGCTTGTTCTTTAAGAACTGCTTCAAACTCGCCTCTTTTTTCCAAATCCGCTTGTCTTGCCTTTTCTTCTTTCTCAATCAATGTGTTGTATTGATCAACGTCTATGCCTTTGTACTTTTTATCGTATTTGGCACGTTCCCTCGCTACTCTCTCTCCTACGATTCTCTCTAGATCATCTTGAGAAAAAGTTTGAGTATTAGTTTCTTCTTGAACCGCTGTGGGTGCCTGCTCTTTAGATTCAGGTGCAGTGTCCTGAGATTTTACCGCTTGATTTTCTGCGTCCATATGTCCTCCTGTTTATATGAGTTGAGTGTACTCCCTGCCCTACGGCAGTACTACTGTTATTTATACTATCTTCTTTTTTTGCCTCTAGTAGCGCCTTTTTTGCCTTTGTTCATTTTGTTTTTCTTTTTTCCTCTTGTCATGATTGCTCCTCCTTTGTTTAACGCCATGCTTTCATTGACCAATAAGCAGGCGATAAATTTTTTTGTCCTCGCACTTTTTTTAGTACTGCACCCATTCGTGCAAGAAATGATCGTTGTCTTATGGGATTATTTTTTTTGATCGTCATGCCCTTTTGACCAAAATTTATTTTTTTAACATTGCCTGTGTTTCTATCTCGCACAAACACTTTAAATTTTTTTACATCACCTCTCGAAGGCGTATTTAACTTGACTGTTCTACTTCTGTATTTTGCCATTGTAATTTTCCTTTACTAGTTTGACAACTTCTTCAGGTTCAATACTGTCCATTGCTTGTTCACAATATGTGCATGGACCTTTTGGCACATGACAACCCAACCCGTCTGGATTGCAATGTGTCTTGCGTGTAATATTTATTTGTCCTTCATACCCTGTTCTCTGGGGACTTTGATGACTGCCATACAACACAACACAAGGCACATCAAGATTGCCTGCTATGTGATGCACTGCACCCTCTGTGGTCACAACCATATGTGCGTACTTAATTAAGATCATTGTTTCACGTATCGTAAGACACTGTATGTTCAATAGTCCTGGATAATTTGTTTGTCCTTTTGCATTTTTTATAAACAATTGATTAGGCAATGCTCTTACTAATTTGTAATCTTGTAGACCATCTATAACTGCTTGCCATCTAAAATATTTTTTGTTGTCTGCAAATATAGAATTTTTTGCATCTGGATTGATCAGGATATAAGGTTGTAATTTTTTGTAATTCAATGTGAACCACATCTCTTCAGAATCTTTAAATTGAACAGGTGCTGTTTTGGGTTTGTAAGGTGTTTTGTTGTGATACCACCGTTTGTTATTGTTGGGGTGTGTTTCAAATGGTTCGCCGTAATTAAAATCCAACCAAGGTGTGTTGTGCCACACAGGTTTTGCAAATCCTTGTGGAACACCTTTTGCTTGTCTGTAAGGTCGTTGTTTCTTGCCTGTGCGTTTGTATTCGTGGTATGCTTCTGCACGCCACATCATGTCGTCACCTATTCCCATTTTTTAAACCACCATATTCCGTTTGGCAACAATTCTGGATTTTTACAAAATTTATGCACTGCATCTTTTACGCCTTGTCTGTCATAATCGTGTCCCATGATGTAATGATTTGTTTTTACCTTGTTCCAAAAACTTTCTATATCTTTTATCACACCATTAGTGGTATGATCACCATCTATAAACACAAAATCTAATTCTGCATCATTAATTTGTTTGGATGCTGTTTCGCTGTAATCTTTTATAATTTTGCATCTGTCAGCAAATGGTTTTAATAAATGTCTTGAGTGTCTTTCGTTTGAACGATGATCCCATTTGGGTTTGTCATATCCAACAGTGGTTTCCCATACATCTATGCAATACAAAAATATATCACAGTGTTGTAAAAGATATAATGAAGTACGTGCTTTCCATACTCCAATTTCTGCACCAATTTTAAGATTGTGTTGTTTAATGAATTGTTCCAACACCTGCCATCGCATGGTTTTTTTCATGCTAGTATTTAGATGTTGTTGTCTGCTGGATCTGTGTTATTGAAAAACTTTGCCATTTCTGGATGCAGTTCAACAATTTGTTCGTTGGTGTAACCTTGTTCAATCATTTCACGCATGTGTGTAACCAATGCGTTAACATTTTCTAATGGAGGATGTGTCATTTCAGTTTGTAATGGTTGTGCTTGTTGCTCTGGTATATCCATTGCTTCGTCTTCCATAATAGTTTTGTATAATTTTTTGTCTATTTCATCATTGATGAATTGATTGTTAATGTTTGAATCTTTTGCCATTTTCAAAAGACTGATATCGTTTGCTTTGTCTTGTATTGAAAATGATCTTGGATATTCAATTGTGCCATCAAACACTGTGCCTTCATACAGTGCATACAATCTCCATATCTGTTCTTCTGCGTGTTCTAGTTGTGTTGCGAAAGTGGCCAATCTGCTAGACAGTTGTGTAAACTCAGATGATATTGCAATTCCGCTCAGGCGCCGACTGTCAACGCTCCGCAATCCGGCAAGGTGGTTCGTTCTATCAATTGAATCCACTTTTTTCTCAATTGCTTTTAGAACTGATTCAATTGATGAACCATTTGGTTGAAGCAGAAACGGTTTCAAATTGCCGTCTAAATTTTGTGGCATTTGAATGATTGCACCTGCACCCGCTGATGCCTCCGTATCTGCTGTTTTCACAAGTGACGGGTGATTAGTTAATCTTACAATTTGTTCAATCTCTGAATGAAATTCATAAATTTCCTTTTGTATATCTGCTGTATCTCCTAAAGATGATACACCAATTCCTCTCACTTGTGAACGTTGTGCATATAAGCACGCCGCTGGTACTTTGCCTAATTCATTTGGCAATGTCATCACATATTCACCTTTTCTGTCTTCTCCACTAATTTTGTAGATGTTGATTTCTGTAGGTGTGTATTCTCTAACGTATTGTGTGTTTTGTATTACTTCTTCTTTAACTTTTAGATATGTTAATTCATAAAATCCGTTTGGACCTCTTGTGTATTCCCAATCCAACACATCCAATGGATGAAACATTGAAACATATGGTCTAACATTTTGTTGTAATTCTTCTGCACGTGTCATTGCATTTGTGTTGACCTTGTCAACAATAATCCATACATTGCCATACACCTGCATCCAAGTTGCAACATCCATTAAAAATTGTTTGTATGATCTGCCGTCTAGGTCAGCATCATCCATAAAATTAGGCACAGTTGGATCTGTATCTAAACTGCCTAAATTCCTTACAGGATCTTTTTTGAATAAAAATGAATTGTAAATGTTTGCAACACTTTTTACATGGTTGTCTAAACCAACCATTCTTAATCTTTTTTCGTAATCGTCTCTTGATTCGTAGTAGTAAGGTTCTAGGTATTTGCCATGAAAATATTCAAATCCACCATTGTATGAATCTTGCAAAAATTGCCATCTGTTTATGTACAATTTGTATGCTTCGTGTGCCTCCACAATGTATGTGGCATAGTTTTTGGCATCACCTTTTATTAATCTATCTCGTATAACGGCCATTATTTAACACTCCCTGAAAAACCCCAACGTAGAGGTTGTTTTGCATTGTTTTCTTTTTTAACTGGATACAAATAATCTATCAAGTAACCCACTGCATCCGCCATGTGTACGTCATCAGTTTGATCAATCACAGTTGTGTTTGGTTTGTACATTAATCTTTCTATACTTCTAATTATTTGTTTGCATTTTGGATCTATAAACATTGTGATTAAACCGTTTGTGTTCTTCAACTTGCTATTTACAGCATTTACTCTGTCCCTTATAGGAGGATTGGATAATTTGTAATTTACTTTGAATCCTGCGTTTTGTAATATGGAAATATCTGTTCTACCACCTGCTGACGTTTTTCTTTGTCTGCCTGCGGCATCTGGATATATGTTTATATGTGAATCTGGATATCTTCTTTTTAATTCTGTAACCACATCGTCTGTGTTTGAACCTGACATGTTGATTTCGTCTATAAAATACACCACACCTTTTTCTATCACACTGATTGCGACACTCATTGGATCATAGTTAAAATCCATGCCACAGTGTATGTCTTTGGTGCTAAAGTTTGTGATTGGTTGTATGTGTTTGTCTCTGTCAAATGAAAAATGCACTGTGCCAGAATATGTGTTAAACGTTGCTTTGTATTCCTGTTCAAATGTTCTTTCATCAAGATCTCTTTTTGCTTCTTCAATTTCTGCTTGATCAACCTGTCCACCTTGAACAGTTGTAAAAGTAAATGCTGACCAATCTTTTGTTTCTTTTGCCATGGTGTACATATCATGACTGAATGAACCAACACCTCTTGGTGTGCCAATAAACATTGCTTTACCTTTTTTATCTGACAGTGTTGGTCTTAAAACTGCTGTCCACAATTCTGAATCTAAATCCTGAAATTCATCCAACACAATAAAATCATAACCAGCACCTCGGAGTGCATCTTTGTTTTCTGCACCTTTTAGAAATATTTTAGATCCTGATTTAAGAGTGATAGTCAATTCTGCTTCGTTGGTTTGTGCTACCCAACGCAATTCTTTTAATTTTGCTTTTAAATGTTCCCAGGCAATACTTTTTGCCATTCTGTATGACGGTGCACAATATAGTACTTTTTGATTTTGTACAGCGGCGTGTCTTGCTAATTCTCTTAGAGCACAGTGCGTTTTACCGAAACGTCTACCTGTCACGGCCACACGAAATCTTGAATCATTTGTGCAAATAGTTTTTTGTGCTTCGCTCAGTGCCATTATTCATCACTCCAAGGTAACGGTGTGCTGTTGGATTTGTCTTCTGGCAAGTCTCTCTGACTTAGATATTGTTTGCCTAAGAAAATTTGCATTCGCGTATCGCCGTTCAGTGCTTTGTCCCACTGTGCTCTACGCAGACTTTTCTTACCAGTCTCTTTACCTTTTGCAATTATGTTTTTGAAATGTTTTTGTATGTGTGTTACAGAACAACCCACAACCTCTGCAATCTCTTCGTGAGTACATTGAATGGTTGCTAGTCTGTGTACCAATTCTTTATCAATGTTTTTCTTTGCCATTATGCTTGTCTCTCTAATACTTTAATTCTAAAATTTCTTGAATCCGACAATGCGTTTGCAGTTGTGATTCTAAATTCAACGTTG
>VMHT01096616.1_pt1 | contig 20102 bp, 42 predicted proteins | sample 4693611 | NCBI WGS metagenome assembly VMHT01 (sample SAMN12280063, study PRJNA550983) | marine metagenome | isolation source: seawater sampled from same location over 5 years 0.02-0.2 micron viral filtrate | place: USA: collected off the coast of southern California halfway between the port... ...
CGCAAGACCGCCCTGTAGGCGAAACCGCCTCAGCAGTCCACATCCATCGACCGCCACCGCCGCGCTCGTCCTTGCGGACGGTCGCCTCGTAGCCGTCATCGGTGGTATGGACGTAATGACCGGGTTCGATCTTTGTCCAAACTGGTTCACTCACTTCTGTTTCCTCTCTCGTTGGTTTTCTCTTACATCTAGTTCAAGGTCGCTTAGACCTCAGGATGTCAGAATCTTTTCTTCCGACGACCGCGGCGCTTCTTTTTGCCACCGCTCACAAGTTTCTTGGCTGCGAAGAACGCGCCTCTTGCTTTGAAATCCATCAGTTTTTCACCACCTTTTCGTAACTAGTCAACTCAAAGATGTCGTTCCATTCGGCCTCGCACGAACCACAGGTCACCGGCTGGATGATCATGTCATCCCCCAAGTTCTCTGGATGGCTGGCGCTGAGGCTTCGGGTGGCCTCACAGAACGGACAGAAGTTCGGATCTTTGACGTAACGCATGTTCACTTCGTGGTCGATGCTCATTGTGATGCTGTCTCCAAACCGGCAAAGATTGCCTTTGTATCGGGTAGGTCCATGTCCAACTCTCCGCCCCACGGAACGTGGACGTACACCTGATCGCCACTTGGCAACTGGGTGAGCATGTCGTCTGGCACGCCCTCCGTGTCGTGGTCGGCAATCACGATGTTCAGGTTGGTTTCGGCCATGTCGGTGCGGACTTCGTGAATGAGTCCTCCGTCCATGACGATGACTATGTTGTTTTGCTTGCTCACGGCTGGTGACTCCCATTCTCGTTGTTTTCTGTGAACTTGTCGGCACAGCAGACATCGCCTCCGGTGCCATCGACGTACACGCCCTGTAGGTGGATTCGTTGTCCACAATGGCGACAGTCGGTGTCGGGCAGATTCCAACGTGATGTGTCCTCTACCCATTCGGCCCACTCATCGAACATCATCCCGGCGGTGCCAAGGTGAAGATCGTCGTGAACCATGCCGTCAGCATCGTTCTCTTGAAGCCCGAACACATCCATGATGACGCCCTCGCTGGTTACGTTGACTGTCATGTTCCGGCCATCGCCAAGGTCAATCATGAATCGACCAAGACCCTCGCCAGTTTCGGATTCGTAAATGATTCCGCTCATCGGTACCCCTTCCCAAGCCACTTGTAGTTATCGAACTCACGCAGGATGCGTGCGTCATCTAGGTCTTTCTCATGGTTTTCGTGTTCGTAACCCACCCGTTCGCTGCTTCGTATTTGCTCTAGGTGGTCGGCGTAGAACTCAAACGCTTCCTGTGCCAGACTGTCTTGTGTCTGAACCGCATAGATACGATCCGTTTTCGTTCCCTTACAGGAATAGCCTGTTAGACGATCCAAGTCCTTGTCCGCCTGTCGATTTGATGCGATTTTCCCCATGTCCACTTCGGACAGGATGTACCGCGTCTGGATTTGACCCCACTCGCCCCTGATGGGCGCAATCCTCGTGTATCGGGAGCCTTCCTCGTCAAAGACCCACTCGTTGTCGATCAAGACAACTGGCCTGATTGAAAGACGATCTTTTCTCACGGGGTCGTATCCCCAAGTCAGACCATAAGCACCCTTCTTATAGACCTGCTCGTTGCTCACCTGAGGAACGATGTTCTTACGGGTTTGGGCATAGCCCAAGTCAAGTTGGGGATGATCTGGCCGACGGTTCACAAGGTAAACCGTGTCTGGTTTCATGTCTGCGATTTTCATGCGGACACCAACGCGAAAGCCAGATCCGTTAGAACCTTGTAACTCTCGTCAACAGCCCATCGGTCCTCCACCTTGTCGGCGGGGATCATGCCGAACTCGTCCAACAGATTGCCCAAGGCGTCAGCCTCAGCCTCATCAAGAACGATGACGGTCAGGTTGCTACCACTCGTTACTTCTGCCATTTCAGTTTCCTCTCTCGTTGCTTGCTACTGACTATAGCAGTCAGCAGGTTGGTTGGGAAGGGTTATTGCGAAATCCTTCCAACATTTTGTCGAACTCTGCCATCCGCTCAGGCGTATGGAACACACACAAGGCGCACGGGAAGATCAGGAAGCCATCACAGCCACCAACACACTCGTACTCCCCGCCTGCGACCAGACGGTCCTCCTTCGCGGCTTTGATCTGGTTGTCCACCATCTCGCCCACTAGGTAGTCCTCGTTCATTTCAGTTCCTCTCTCGTTGCTTATTTTCGTCAGTAAAGATCGGCTGATTGGACGATCACGGTGCGACCGTCGGTTAGTACCACGGTTACGTCGTCGTCATCCAACTCAGGTTGCGGACTCGCATAGACGGCACCGTCGAAATCGGCGCAGGCCAGATAGCCCTGATCGGACCAGATCGCGCCCGTCGCCTTCTCTTTGTCGCTGATCGGGTCGTTGGACTCAAACGCTCTGATTGTTACTTCGTTCATCATGCTTTCTCCGTTTCGATTATCAGCCCGGTGCTGACGTTGTGATACATCATCGTGTTGTCGCAAAGGATCGACATTTCGATACCACGATCCCCGCCATTGGATTCGGACATCACGACCCCGCTGTATAACGTGCCGGGGTTCATGCGTTCAGACATAGCCATGAAGGTGACGCGCTGACCGGGGGTGACCCGATTGCGGTAACTCTTACGCTTGGCCTCTGTCCAGATTTCTTTCCGCTCTTGCTCGTTCATCACGCATCCATCCTTGCTTCTAGTTCGGCACCAAGGTCACGACGACCCTCAGGTACGTCGCCCAAAATCTCTGCCTTGGTCGGGCGTTTGAAGAATCCGAACAACTCGTCGTCGTTCGACTGCGTGACCTCTGCCACGAACGTGATCCGGTCGCCACGCTGGACGCCATCGTCACCAGACAGGCGACCCGGCACGGTGCCGTACACCTTGAAGCCACGATCATCCAAGACCAGCATCTTCAACTGGTCCCCGTAAGGCGTGTCCTTCCACTTGCGTGACAGGATCTCGCCCGTGATCTGGCCGCGCCCGGTGGGGCACGGGTTCTTGTCCATAGCAGCCTCACGCGCCATGCGGACCTCACGCTCCGCAGAACGCTGGTTGTCCTTCGCCATGTTGCGCTCAACAGCAGCCATCTGGCCGTCGGTCAAGGTGCCGAAACGCTCCAACTTGGCGAGCAGGTCGGCGTAGAACTGGTTCCAGTCGTTCGCACGCAAATGCGCCACAACGATGGAGCCACGATCAGTCGCCGCGAACTTCGCAGCAGCCTCACGCTGCTTCCGCAGTTCATTCGCACGGGCAATCGCTCGCCCTGCGTCACGACGCAACAGGTCGGCACGATTGTCCAACTCAAATGTCTCGCTCGCGCAGATGTGACCCACATGGATGTAGGTCATGGTCGGCATGTGGGCGACAACCTCGCCATAGTCGAACCGTGCGCCACAATGGTCGCAGGTGCCCTTCTCCGAATGGTTGCCCTCAAACTCAGGCAGACCCTCGTCACGCCCGTTGGCCGCGAGCCATTCACGCTCACGCTGGGCCTCGTACTGGTAGACGCCACGCGCCTCATCTGAGTTGCCCTGATAGAAGGACCGGACATGCTCGTACTCGCCGGGATTGAAGCCCGGTGCGCCCGGTCGATGGATGTCGATTCGCTGGTTCATAGGATAGCCTTTCTCGCTACTGCCTACAGCATACAGCAAGACTGTACGCCAACGCAACCCGCAAGGTGCGGGCCATCTCTAAAAGGTACCCACGGCCTGTGACAGCGCCCTCTAACATGCGTGTATGAAGGTAGCCGTCCTAGCAGCGTTCGCAGTAGGAGAATGTATAGCAGCGTCCATAACCCTCATAGCCACATGGACTACGCTGAACTATCTGGACCGTAAAGGCAAACTGCCACAATGGATGAGCAAGAAGTGACACATCTATACACTAAGGAAACCCTGTATCACTACACCTGCGGACAATGCGGAAACTGGTGGTCATACGCAGCCACACCACACCCCTACGACCTCAAAGACCCCCACTACCTATCCGAACTCACATGCCCCCACTGTGGACACCACGCACACACAGAAAAGAAAGCAGGCGCAACTTCCATCCACGGAACACCCTTCTAATCAAGATCCGCGAGAACCCCTATGGGGGTAGAGAGTAACTGTTTTTTGTGAAACGAACTAGTAAACAAGCCCGAGCCTTTCTGAAAAAGAAAAACAAGAAACTTCACGCCAAAAAGGTTGAAGCAAACAAACAGAAACGCAAACCACCTCAATGGCCCAACGGACCCACCGGAAGGACCAGTTTCCCCCGATGATTCACATAGCGTTCCTCCTGCTACCAAGCCTGTTCGTACTCCTATCACACACCATCGACTAACTACCACAACCACCCACACAGGCCCACAACTACCCACAGCACCCACACAGAAACACCAAGAAAAATAGCGCGTGTGAGCGATTTTTTTGGGGCTGGGTTTCTTTTGTCGTTGCGTGTTGTTACCGGGGGGCTTTGGTTGGTTTGTTTGCTGTGTAGCGTAGGTAGTTATTTTGTTTTGCTGGCTACCTAAGTTAGATAGTTCTATTTGCTGTAGGTAGTATCTGCTGCTATTGACAGTAGTTGCGGTCTGCTAGTGGCAGTAATAGGGGATAACTGTGTTAGTTAGATAGAACTATTTACCATAAGTAGTAGAAAGCCACCGAAGCATTAGCCTCATACTTCACCTGCTTCATCGCACCGCAAGCCGTGGAGGTTTTGGAAAACAGCCCGCCTTTTCTTTGGTAACACCGAGAGGCTGTCACACCCGGCTGCTAACGCCACCGCAGCATTTCCACTACCGCCGTAGGAGAAACCCGCCGACCCCGCTGCGTCCCGCAAGTTACGACGGCGTAACTACACCGCTGTAGTTTGGCGGGGCTTCTTTTCCTCTGCGGTCTTGGGCGGCCCCGCTTTTTTCGATGGTTGAGAAAACGCCGGGGCTACCCCGCATGGGAGAGCGAGGTAGCCCCGACAGACAACAGGCGAAGAAGCAGTCCCGCACCGGAAGAGAGGAGGAAACGATGCGGAACCATCGTCGTATGTTGCTTGACTACAAAATAACAACGCTGTAGTTTGTAGTCAAGTACCACTTTCATACGGTGCGTAGTTCTTTTTTTCTAGTAGAGTTTTGTAATGAGTGATTTCACTGAGGCAATACATCCAAAGACTGGACGCCCACCGAAGCGCGCCCAAGAAGGAACCTCAACAACTCTTACCGTAAGGATTCCTGCAACTGTCAAGAACCAAATGATTGACCGTGCTGAAGAGTACGACCTTACTGTAACCGAGTATCTTATTTCCTTAGTGGAGCGAGATGCCTAGCGGCAGAAAGCCAAAGCGTTTTCCAGACACCGCTACCGTGCAGACAACTTTGCATTTGCCGGGGCGTGTTAGGAATGACTTGGCGGATCATTGTGAGCAATTAGGCACCAACATGAATGAGTGGTGCGGCATTGTTATCCGTGAAGCATTGGAAGCCGCTCATGGTTTGCCGCCGCCTCCGCCGCCTGCCGCCCCGAAGCCAACACGGATCGACATCTTGCGGCAGTACCTTACGGGTGAAACTGTTTTGGAGCCTTGCGGTAGACCGTTTCCGTGTTACCGAGAGGATCATGACTCAGAGTTCCATGGGACTTTAGAGTTTTGTGGTTACTGCCGTATCAAAGTGAACTAGTCGAACCGTCCCGCTTTTTTGAGAACGCGCAAAGCCACCGGCTCCGAGACTCTAGTCATAGACCGTGTGAACGGCACGGGACATTGGTCTTTGAACCGGTGGCCTTACTTGGTTGCTCTCAGCAACCCAGCGGGGTTTCCCCCGCGATCAGGTACGGACTTCCGCCAGATCGCCCCACCCGGTAACGAACTCATCGAATACATCTGGATGAGGACTCGCGACTTTCGGTAGGAAGTCGTAGGTTATCGGGCTGTCGTCAACAATCTTGTCCAACTGCTTGAACAACCACTCTGCTGCTTTGGGGTCATCGCTGACCCGGAACTCTACGTTGATTACTTTGCCGTCGTAATCAGGCCATGCGCTCATTTCGTTTCCTCTCTTTGTAGGAGATAGATAGCGGGGTTTCCCCCGCGGTCATGCCATCAACTCTGTGATGCCGGGGGATACGAGTTCCTTCGACGCGTACATTTCTACGAAGGCTTCCGGACGGAATACCGTGTCACGGTAGACGATGACCATTCGGCCATCCGTCTTGTTCCATGAGACAACCGGTACGTCGTATTCGTTATCTTCGATGTTTCCAACGCTGATACCGAAGCCGGTGGTTCCCCTGTCGCCGTCCACCATCTCGTCAAAGACGATCCGGGTGAAGTAGGACGGGTCACCGTTGCGACCCTTGACGATTGCGTTTGCAAGGATCTCGCAAACGTGGCTGCCTCCCCAATGCGTGTACAGGAACACACTGTCCTGTGCGCCGGGTTGGCTGATTTCGATGTTTCCTCTGTCCCCCATAAGGGTTCCTCTCTCTCTGTTGCTTGTAATAGATAGTGTAACAGGGGGCTGCAACTGGTGCAACCCCCTGTTGAATCAGACCTTCACCCCGGTGTCCATGTCAAAGACGTTCCATTCGTCCCGACCCGGCCCCACGAACGTCAGGTTGGTGTAGATGACAACCTGTGCGTCGTTATCCTCACCAAACTCAACGAAGTTCATGATCTGGCGTAATGCCTGTCCCATGCTGGCGAACTTGTGATAGTCCAGCCAGTCAACCTCCGACTGCCTCATGCCGTTGTCCACTCTTGGACCTGCACAACGAAGTCCTGAATGGCCTTCGCCTGCTCGTCGGTCATGTCCGGGTATCGGTAAACGAGTACCGGATACTGTGCGCCCGTTTTCGGGTCGATCTCTATGTGTTGCATGGTTGTGTTGTGCCTTCCTTGTTGTGTGTAGTAAAGAGTAACTGGGGGGTGTGACACCCCCCGATGGTCACCGTCCCCGGATGACCCTCCATGTGGTCGGCTGACCGTCGTGCAGACGCTCGTCCGTCCAGATGCGAATGTCGCACCAAAGGAATGCGAGCCGCTGCCGCAACGTCAATGGCGGACATGGCACACCGAATGGCATTGGGCCGAAGATGGTGTAGCGCTTCTTCATGGTTTTTCCTTTCTCTTGTTGCTTGTAGTAGATAGAGTAGCAGGGGGGTGTGACAAGCACGCCCCCCCCGTTAGATCAGAACGGTGTTGGTGCCGTCCGCTTCGTGGATGCCAAGTAGGCAGCCCACTCGTCGTAGGTGGCGAGGTGCAGTTCCTCCGGATCGCAGGTCCAGTTGCTTTCGGCCCTGACGCCCGGTACTCGCACTGCGATCTTGCCGTCATCGGTGAAACCCATGACGACGCCAACGAGCCGTGGCCTCCATCCGGTCGGATGGTTGTCCTCCGACTTGAACTTCACCTTGGTGTGGAGTTTGTACTCCATGTCTTGTCCTCTCTCTGTTGCTGTTGTAGATAGTGTAGGTAGTGGGTGTGACACCGGGGGCCGTAGGTTGGGCGAACCCCCGGTGTCAGATCATGCCTTGGCGTTACGCCACTTCTCCATGGACGGTAGTTCACGGGTCAAGGCGATGCCGATGGCAAGGCCACCGATGCCTGTGAAGATCACTAGGCCGATGACTGCGATAAGCACTCTGGTAAGCATGTGTCCCTTTCTCTATTGGCTACAGTAGATAGTGTATCAGGGTGCTGTGACAGCCGCAACCCCCTTTCTAATCGAACACCTGTTCGACTGGATAATGACCGTTATTATCGAATCGAACATCTGTTCGATAGTGATAGATCCATCTCGCTCCGGGGACACCGCAGAGCCAGCAAACCTTCCCGACTTTTGTAGACCAAGTGACCTCACACGCACCGCAGCCATAGGTTTGGTAATACGGCGGTACAGCCCCGCTAGTTTCCAACATTCCTTGCACGGCGGGACTTGGCAAGATGTCTGACATGCGGGACTTACTAGCATGTTGAGTTGATTTATGGTGTTACTCTCGCATTATGTTTGAGTACGACGAAGACTTTATCGAAACGATGTTGATGAACACCGGTTGCGTTGTGCCCATACGCGAGAAAGCGGCGCACCAAAGCACGCCGCAGTCTCGTTTGTTAGACCCGAAGGATTACCAGTTGATCTCGTTGTCCGCAGGCAGTTGACCGTTCAACTTTGGGCTGCCGAACTGTAGTTTGGTTTCGGTTACCCAGTTTGTTCCCGCTCCGTGAAGTGGAACAATCTCTAGGTCAACTCGTCCGAAGTGGGTTTTGACATTCTGTACCGTAACTTCGATACTGAAACCTTCCTTCGTGACGTATTTCGCTTTCCGACCGACATACTCGTCAATCAGATCTTCGGTGGTTGGCATTAGAGGCTCCTCGCTCTTTGCTGTTGTTGATAGTAGTTGATTAGATGGTCGATGACAATGCCAACAGTTCCCAGACTTCTTGTAACTTCTCGTCTGTATCAAACTGTTCAACGTCCACAAAGCCCTGTGAGTCCTCAGTCAGAATGGCCTTTTCCTCACGGAACAGACCAAACCAACCCAGTTCATCGACTGAGCCTGCTTGTTCATCTGGAGTTTCTTCAGAAAGCCGTTCGGCTAACTCCGTACTGTATTTCATTTAGTACCTCCTGCTACCTATTGTAGCAAGTGATTGAGGGGATCGCAACAGACGCGAAAGAGGATGCTGACGGGGGGAGAAAGGACGTAACTACCCCCGCCAGCAAACCGGTCAGCCGTTCAGTTGCGGCTCCACGCACCATCCCGGCGAGATCCATGACAGTTCTTCGCAGATCTTCTTTATGTTTGTCTTGCCGTATGTGGCGTTCATGATCATGGTCGCACCACGACGTAGGACTTCTTCAGATGAGTCCGCTGGCATCTGCGTACAGTAAGACGCATCGTCAATCGGTTCCCATTCCAGTTCAGGACTTTCTGAGAACAGTCCTTCAACCTTCGTTAGTTCTAGAACGTCGAAACGTAGCAACGCTTGGTCGTCGGGATCGCTCGGGTCGTAGTCTCCGAAGAAACCTTCCCCGATGTCTACCCATTCGACCTTACGGTCGCCTCTGATTACGCTGGTCATGCCAATCGCCAACCCACATAAACGCTGGTGCCGTGACGAACCGGAATCTGATCCGACTCGTAAGGCACCCACTCCCACTCAAACCGGCGGGCCTCTGGGTCGCAACCGTCCAGAATCAGACGGTCGCGTTGTTCGATTCCTTCATCGTCATAGGCGATGACAACCCATCGTCCTGCGATGTCGATGTCAGTCATGTTGCTCCTTTGTTCGGTAAAGCGGGAGTGGGGGCCGAAGCCCCCACCGATCACTTGACCCGAACTGAAGGCTTGCGATCTTTGAACGTGACCGCTGCTGCGATCTCGTCGGCGTCGATTCGACCGCCGTCGCACTCAACATCGAACGCTTTGGTGTCGATGGTCGGCACCGTGATGCGCTGCCAGACGCCACGACCCACGATGTCTTTGATCATGGTGGTGTCCAACTCACGGATCTGGGAATGAACGACGGTCAAGGTGCGACCATCCTCCGTCCGGTACTCGTTGGTACCCGTGGCAAGCCACTTCTTCTCAACGGCTGCGAAGATGTCCTTTGCTGCGTTGAGTTCGGCCTTCGCATCTGCGACCGAAACGGCCAGACGCTCCGTGTCGGCTGCGGTGATTGCCGCTCCGACTGCCTTGACGGTACCCATCTCCGTCGTTTGGGTGGTGGTGGTGTCCATCTGGACCCTTTCCCTAGTCGTTACTACCTATTGTAGCAACGGAGTGTGACAACCGAAACGTCAGTACCGAATCCGGCCCCGACATACGTTTCGGTTCGCTTCCTTTTTACGATCAACGAAAGTAACGGCGCGGATCCTTCGACCCTCACGCATGGCGCTGACCTGTAGGTCGCGACTCGCTCGCCGGATGGACTTCAAGTCCTCCTTGGAGATTCGTCGTTCAGTCTGTTTGATGGGCTTTCTGTCCTTTTTCCTCATAGTGTCCATTCTTTCATAGGAGTGTGACAGGGGCCGAAGCCCCCACCACTCAGTTCTGTAGGAAGCCGTTCACGAAGATCGTGATGATCTTGTGGGCTTCCGGGTGGTAGGCCATCGCAAACCGTGGCCCTTGAACCTTCATCTGGTCCGGATACCGATGGGATGCGTAGGTGATCTCCGCAGCCGCGTATTCGGTCTTGATGAAACGGATTGCTTCTGCCTCCGTCCGGCAGCCGCACCGTGACATCGCCATGTCGATGGCGTGCCGCGAGATGCGGAGGGTGGTTACTGGTCCCAATCTCATTGTGTGTCCTTTCTCTGGACTGGTACTACTGAGTGTAGCAGGTAGGTGTGACAGACGCAAGTCACCATCGACACTCAACTCCGATGGCTGCGTATCGACGCTCCCGTTCGACCTCAACCGCCAGCACCCGTGCGACCCGTTCCCGCTCCAACCGCCGGGGAGTTCCCCAACGGGCGAAGTAGGTGACGCGTGCTGCGATGTAAGCGTGATTCAGGCCCAAGGTGAGGAAGGTCGTAACTACTTCGACCAGCGCCTCGTTGTCCTCGCTTCGATGTCCTTTCTTCATACCTACATAGTAAGGAAGGGGTGTGACATCGAACAGGTGTTCGATCTAGTGATGATAACGGTTATTATCGACGCCGGAGGAGGAATCGAACGCCGCAGCGAAAATCGCACAATCGCGATCGTATGTGCGTGCGTTGGTGCGTGAGTCCCGGCGGTTTTGCGCCCAGCCGGGGCTAAACAGGGCAAAAAGAAACCCCCGACCGAAGCCGGGGGTTCTTTTGATCAAGCAGTCGCTTCTTGGAAGTCTTCCTCCGTGATGGTTGCCCATCCAACGGGTTCGACGGCCCAGTTCATGAACCGATCCTCCGAATACGCTACTCGGACCACATCGCCTACCGAAAGGCTGCGAGTTTCGTGAACAACCGGCAACTCAAACGATTCGCCGGTAACACGATTGTTGATACGGAAACAACCCTCGTGGGGATGATCCTCTCGCATCGTCGCAGATTCCACTTCGTACTCGTAAGCAAAGGCAAGTCGTGGTGCTTCCGCAATCGACCAGCCCGCAAGTCCTCCGATGGCATCTGTACGGTGCCAAACGGCAACGGTTGTGGTACGCACCTTCGTGTCGTAACTCATCCGTTACCTTTCTCTATTCAGTTGTGATGGAGATAGTCTTCTCCACTACTAAGTATAGCAAGTAACTGTGACATTGACAAGTTCTGGGGAACATTTGTTCGACCCCAGACGCGAACTAACCGGCCAGCGGAGAAAGGGAACGCCGACCGGTCAGTTCTGACGCTGATGGGCCGCTTCCATACTCCGCCCGAACAACAACGCTATTAGTATTGTAACCACTAGTTATGGTAGAAGCAAGCAAGTCCCGGTAGTTTACCGCTTCAAGCGGGGCTTGGCAATAGGATGATCGCAATGAAGGAAGACCGGCATGGCATGTTCGCTTGGCTCGTGCTTTGGGCGTGGATCGTGGGATGGGATGTTTGGGCACATCGGCACGGCAAGCCGACTCTTACGGCAACTTGGAAGAACCTCACCTCAAACAAGTACGGGCGCATCATCCTGACTGGGTTCTGGGGCGCATTGACGCTACATCTACTCACCGAACGGGGTGACCCGCACCAAATCGCCCGCAGATTGGCTCAGGAGCGCCGTAGACGCGATGACGACCCCCCACCGGAGTGAGGGGCCGTATTTGTGCTGCCGTCAGATCAGACGGCCTTGGGCCAAGGCCCGCCGGGTGCGCCCGACGAAACGAACATGGGCATACCAGTAAACGCTGTTACTGGAATCCAACGCCCGGTCCAGTCGTCGTAACGACCGCGATGGGACGAACACCCCGGAGTCTCATGACCACAACGGACGAACATCTCATCGGGGTCGATTTCATACCCAACAGATGCACTAACTGTGGCCCAACGCCGGTCCCACGAGGGGTAGTACGGGTAACGGCCATTAGCCAGATCGGAGTCCATCGTCCACGCGTTCCAGAACTCGTACAAATCGAAAGGATTTGCATAAGAATCAAGAACCCACTCAAAACGCCCAGAAGCCACATAGGCGTGTAGAACTGGTTGACAGAACTTACACACCGGGTCGCCATCGACGTAGTAATGCGGATGACATACAGGATCGTTCATAATCTTCACCTCCCTTCAGAACATAGGAATGGAATGACGACCCCCCGCCGAAACGGGGGGCCGTATTTGTCAGGCGGCGTATCAGCAGCCCATGGCGATCTCCTGCCGCTCCAGAGCCTCACACGCCCAGATGGATCGACAGAACGCGTCCCAGTCCGCGACCAGCGCGGCGTCAGACGCCTTGCGATCAAGTTCCAGAACGACGTTCGCGCCCCCACAATCCGGGCAGGGAGCATCGAAGGCACCATTACGGTAATCCTCCTGAGTCTCCTCACCCAGTTCGTGCCACTCGTCAGCCGTGTAAGACGCGTAGGCACCGCCGTAACGGCCCCCGAATCCATGCACGGTGACGCCACGCCCGTCGCAGCAGGGGCAGACGACACGGCGCTCAACAACGCCGCGAACGTCCAAGCCCTCGTCCGCGCGGTAACGCAGCCATGAGGCAAAGTCGGTGTTCATAGTCATCACCTCCTTCCGGAACATAGGGGATAGAACTATCAGAAGTATCGCAGCCGCCTGTGACAACCCAGATTTCGTTCGGTGCGGCTGGCTTTCACCACCCCCCGGCAACTTCTTCCGCCGCACACGCATCTGTTCCGCCGCACACGCATCTGCGCGAGTCCCGCTTCAGCGGCGGCAATGCCGGGACTTGCTGGTATCCTGCCCGGATGGCACGAGAGAAGTATCGCTCGGAGGAGTTGATCCCGGTTCTTCAGGATCCGAACTTGTGGGTTCATTGGGTTGATGCGAATGGCGAACTCCATCACACGCCCAAGTCGTTGCTCGCAATCATTCCTTCTGATGCCACCTTCGTGAACTGAACCCCAGACGCGCAGAACCCCCCGCGAGTTGTATTGACTCGGCAAAGCCCGCAGTCCGACGCGCGGGGGGCGCGTGAGGCGAGGTATCGGCCTTGGAGCAGTCGCTGGGACCATCACCCGACTCAACCACCAGACTAACAGGGGGGTGTGACAGCCTCAATCGAAACTACAGAAATCGCACGATCGCGATCGTACAAACTCAACGAACGTATGTTCGACATGAGGGAAAACCCAGATCGTGTTTCCAAAATCTTTGGCAAAAACTTGACAAGCGGCGTGTCTTCTGCGAATGAAAGAACAAAAGGCCGCCAAGCCCCGGCGGCGAAGCCGCCTTTCGGGACTAACTGGGGTGGGTACGCGAAAAACCCCCAGCCGAAACTGGGGGTTCTTCGATCAGGCCAACGCCATCACTTTCGCAAGTTTGGCGTATCGGACCAGAATGTTTAGATCGGGTTCCCGATCGGCATCCTGTTTGTTGATGTATCGGCCATACTCTTGGACCGAAACGATTTGGAAGTCCAAGTTGTTCTCCCAATCGGCCAAGACTTCCTTCTGAGACTTGTAGTCTCGTCCGTAAGCCGGTACAACTTCCAATGTTTGCTGCATTGGTAGCCTTTCTCTATTCGGTTGTCAATACTAAGTGTACTAGATAGGTGTGACAATCCCCCCGCCAAAGCGAGGGGACCGGTTCACATCTTGTGAACGATCAGCATTACGGCTCCCATTATGGTGCCGATGCTGAGAAGTGGGAAGATCCACATTCTGCATCACCATCCCTTTCTCTACTACTAAGTGTATCACATAGGGATAAGAAGTCAAGCCCAGATTCACTTTACGGGAAAAACTAAGTCCCCTTCGGCGTGGACACTCACTACTGTCACTTCGTCGGCAACGTACAAGTCCAATAGGACTTCGGCGGATTCCTCCGGGGTGCCGGTCATTTCCTCCATGTCAAACACGACGGTAATCCGATGCGTTTCACTCATTGTCTTTCCTTTCATCTGTTGCTACGCATAATAGTGGGAGGGTGTGACAGTCACTTTTATCGAACATACGTTCGATTCTGAAGTCAGAACGCTAAAAAGTTATCGGCCACTTCAGCCGATTAGTAGCAGAACCCTTTGATTCCAACGATTTTTCTGAAGCAATGAGAGGATCCTCTCATAGTGCTTTGCAAAACAAGCCACGAAATCGAAAGGCACTCGTGAAAAGGCGGCCCAGATGGACTCGTTTACGCACCAAACTTCAGATTTCTACTCAGGTAGCCCCGCCGACTTGGTGAAAGTCGGGACTTACTTAGTTCTCTTCGCGCATTTTGGTGGTTTGCTTCAGCCCGTTTCGGGCAGGGCACTTGTTTCGGTGGCGCACTTCAGGCAAGTTCCGGGTGCGGTCAACCACTTTCCCGGTTTGCGGGCACCCATCATCGAATACATTTCCTTTCGACGCAAGGCTTTGCCTTCAGTTCCTCGTCCACAGTCGATACAAATACCCCATCTCGGCTTTTGACGCATGAACCACAGATACACAGGCGAGTTCATCAGCCATAGATTCCTCCACGACGCACGATTGCCCTTCTTCTTGGAACGCACGCTCTTGTCCATACACTCCTGAAGCCACGTTGCGACTTGGTGTCTGCTGATCCCCTTCGCATTTCGGCCCCATCCATACTCGGGGTTGTAAAGATCGTGGTCTTTATCGTGAAAGTCGATCATCATCTTGGTGTGGAGATCATCCAGAAAATGTAACTGCCCTCGCACGGTGCGTGGGAGTTTCATCGGTTTCGTCCACAGATGCTTACCTGTGTTGTAGTTCTTGATGTATCTCATTCGTCGTCTTTCCAACTGTTGGGGATTATGCCCGTTGCGTCGAATAGCAACTGAGGCAAGCCCCCTTCGTCTTTGATTTGGAGAAACTTGTCGATCACCTTGTCGGCAATGATGTCGGCCAGTTCGGTGTTCATCTGCTTATCCAAATCCATCAAGGCGTCGTAGGACAGTTCGATGATGACCTGTCCTCCCATGAAATCCTCGTGGATGATCCTCAGACCATCTTTCGGCTTGGGTAGGTGGGAATCTTTGATTGTTACGGTTCTCATGTCCATACTCTTATCAAGGACGCTTACGATCCCAAATGTCAAAGGAATCTTAGAAATAGAACAGGGACCGTCCTGAGGGGTAGGGCGGTCCCTGTTCTGGGGGGGGGTTCAGACAGACCTAGCGTTCTGTCTACTGGTGATAGTAGCAGTATCACGCTACGTTGTCAAGCCATCCTTCCGGTATCGAAGGATCGACAAATCGGTCCTCGTTACCCAATGCGGCGTTTAGCATGACTGTTGCTGTCCGACCATTCCCATCGGTAAACGGGTGAATACGCAGGAACTCAACGATAAAGGCGTTGATGTCCCTTCGATACACTTCCGAATCCACTAGTTGCTTCATCAGACGGGGAACTTCCCGCCACGAAACGGCGTCGTTCCCATTGGCAAAGACGACTGGCGTCTGCCGATACCCACGATTCCCGTCGAAATCGACGTAGCCGTGTACCTCTCCGATGTAGTTCTCGGTGTATTCGGACGCATAGACGTTGTTGCGCCTTGCGAACTCCCATGCGATTAGGAAGTCATCAACCTTGTCGGCTGCTCCCTGACGCTCGCACTCTCGCTGCGCCCAATCTCTTTCGTTCTGCGTAAACTTCATGCTACTAAGTGTAGCAGGTAGATCATGCGAGATCAAACTGTGGATACGTTTTTACGAAGCCACTCTTTGCGAAGGAACTTGCGGTCGGAGGCAGTCGTCCCACCCCAGATCCCATAAAGTTCACAGTTTCGGATTGCGTAATCCAAACAGTCCTCCCGAACTGGGCAGGCCGAACAGATCGCCTTCGCAACTGCGGACTTCTTGGGAGCATCGGAATCAGCAAAGAAAACATCCGTTGCTAAGTCCCGGCATTTCGCATCGTCCATCCAAGGTGCTTCTTCAAACACGAGGAGTTCGGATAGATCCAGTCGATAGTTTGGTACTTCAGTCATTGCTGTTCTTCCCTTCTCTTTTTCAACGCACTGGTCAGCGTCGAAGTTGACATTGCGAACGCGACGAACGGCCAGTCCGGTTGGAAGTCCTTTCGATTCTCCAACCACCACTGGTGAAGTTCTTGTCGCTGTGGATCGGACATTGCCTTCCACTCTGCGAACAAGTCCATTCGCTCTTGTAGTTCTTCAGGTGTCATTGCTGCTTATCTTTCATCTCTGACCCGCAGTTGGCGCACTCGCCTCTGCTGCGGATGATCTTGCGTCCGATGTACCAGCCACAGGCTTCGCATCGGATCACTCCACGAATCTCAGTCTTGCGCTCTCTCACTTCATCCCTCATAGATAGTCTAGGTATTACACACAGCATAAGGGCGTTGGCAACAAAAGTCAACTCGGGGTTCCAAAGGCGGCACTAACTTTGGCGTAGTATCCGGGCATGGCTATGACGCATGAAGATTGTCGCAAGTTGTTCGGCAAGTTCATCTCTTTCAACAAGATGTTGTCAAATCAGGTTGATGATGAAAACTATTATGGCCTCTCATATCGTATGGACACTTTTCAACTCTGGGCGGAATGCCCTGAACAACACCTTCCTTCGTCCCGAATGTTATGTGGACATGCGGGACTACACATGGCGATTGTTCCTGACGAACATCATTACGACAAGTCGGAGTTCGCAATCATGATGGGACCATTCGATTTGATGCGTGGATCCGATCCCGAACTTCTGTTTCGCCAAATGGTCAAGTCGGTCAAGGCGGTTATGGCAACATCGCAGTTACACATCCATGCGCTCGGTTATCCGTGTCATGATGATTGCGAGTGCGAACAGATTCTCGCTGAGGAGAACTACTACGGCCCATAAATAGGCGAGACCTCCTCAGGCTGATCCCACACTACCGTTCTCACCAAACGTTGCCGAATCCCCTGTGGGATGAATCCGGCCCCTTGAATCGGCAGAACTGTACTTCGACCTGAGAAGGTCTCTAGTGGTCTTTCCTTTCATAAGGGGTGTCTCCGCAGAACCACTTGTGAGGGTTTTTCACCTCAAACTGCTCGGATCATCCCCCGGAAGAAGCGATCTTCCGATTACTAGTAACTGTAGCAGGCAGATGCGACAGTGTCAACCCTAGAATAGAGATTCCTTCTGGGCCGAATGCCCCTTGCGTTTCTTCTCTTCCATTTCAACGCAGAACTTGTGCGCCCAACCAGCACCATTCGACATCAGTTTGATACCCGATCTCTTTCCGGGTTCCGCCCAGCAAATGATCTGCTTCATCGCAATCACGGAACTTGCTTCTAGTTCAGTCCCGCAGAACTCGCAGTTGACTTTCACTCTTCGTCTTCCCAAAAGAACTCGTGGCGTTCAGTGCCTTGGGACTTTAGATGCTTTTTCACAGAAGTCAAGGCTCGGTTCAGATAAAGCGACATCACTGATGCTGCGGCGGAACCGATGTGATTGGGATAATCCTGCGTATTCCCGATTTCTTCCAGTTCTTCTTGGGCTTGTTGAACGGATTCGTTGATCCTCCGCTCAAAATACTCGCCATCGAAGGCAACAACGATGTTGGTGTCATCTATCTGAATGACTTCGGGTAAATACCTGTTGTTCAAAGAACCCGGAGCGGCAGTGATGATCGTTACTTCGTAGTCGATCCCGTCAATATCAAAGCGGGACTTAGCAAGAACGTCGGGATCTTCTTGAATGAACTCAACAAAGAAGTTTTCCATCGCCCAACTCCTCGTTTGATTCGGGGTTGGACATTAGGATACAAGCAAACAAGCGAGGGACGGGCATCTAATACCACATCCCCCGCTGCTTGCGATTGGTCAGACTGACTGATCTGTCAGTTCGGGCGTCGGCGCTACCCGCAACTTAGGAGCGACAGGTTTGTCCGCCTTCTCCTTGATGGTGCGGACCTTGTCCGTCTTCTCTTTGTAGGCCCGAACTACGACATCCTTGCCGTCGATGTGCGTATGGACCTTCAGTCCACGACGCTTCGCCGTTCCATGAACATGGGCAACGAAGGTCTTCGGCTCAGGTGAGAAATCCCCACCGTGAGTCAACGACCATGTCTTCCCGTTCAGGATGGTGTCCCAGTCGTACTTCGCCTTGCTGCCACCCTTGTTAGGGAAGCGGAAATGGCTCAGTTCTTCCATGGTTGGTTTCCTCTTCTTCTCATTCGTACTCAACCTGACGGATCTGATGAATCGTTTCCCTCAGGTTGATGTGGTGATCGACAAAGAACTTGTCAATCTCGTTGATTCCATCGGCCAACTCCTCGTCGGAGATGTCCGCTTCCTCAGCGAATGTAACCCATGCGCTCTGTGCGTAATAGCAGGCTGCGATGGGACGATTGGTTCTGATGAGGTTCAATGCCTCTGATGGCTCGTACCCCTCTCGGATCATTAGGTAGAAGACGAGACTCGGGGCGCGGTTGATGCCCATGTGGCAATGAACCATGACCTTGGCCTGCGGGTTGTCATCCATGATGCGCTGGTAGTGTTTCCAGCCCTCTTCATACCAAGACCCGTGCTGGCTGCCCCCACGGTCGTGAGTGCCCATCCAGATGTATTCAATGCCGTGGCCGTGTTCATCCACGATCTGCTTATCGTTCCATTCCTCACGACAGTCGATGATGTGAGTCACGCCTTCATCACGCCATTCAACGAGTTGTTGCTTGGCTTCGGTGAACTTGTGGCTCAGATCGCCGGACAGAATGATGTCGTTGGTGATGTGGCACGGCTTACGCCACCACATGGCACCCTGAGTTTGAAACTCAGTTGATGTATCCATCTTCCTCCTTCGCCCAATCGTAGGGCCGGACATCACTAGACGCAACGTCCATGTCAAGAATCTTCACATGGGATAGTTCGGGTCCAAAGTTCCATTTAGGAACTCGGATCCTGTCTGCGTCAAGGATCATCTGATTTTGGATCCAGCCCCACAGTTTCGGTCCACCGTATCCAACGATGGGGATGATGAAGCAGGTCAGTATGAATGCCTCCACCATCATGTGAAGCATCTCGTATGAAATGATTGGTGTCATTGCTGGTCCTCTCTCTATTGCTTACCTTCAGTCTATCATCGAACCAGTCATGAATCAACCTTTATTGCTCGGGCGCTCGCCATCATGTCAACGACATACTGAACGGTGACAGGTGAAACATCCATTGTCCAAGGTGAAGATGCCGGATCGTCATCGTCAAACCAAACGCCCTCGTTCTCAGTCATCTCCAATAAGTTCTGCCAACGACGAATGTCCGCCTTGGTAAGTCCCGTTGTTTTGCCGGTTTCGTCGGATCTCGTGAAGACGGCTGGCCCGACCAAAGGTATCCCGACTTCGTATGATGCAACCAAGTTCGGGTAGAAATCCTCACGGAATCTACCTTCCTCGTTGAAGTAAACATCCTCGCCTCTGGGTGAGACTTGGTGTTCGATCCAACCTTCGACTAATGCTTGCAGGTCGGACAACGATTCGCCGTCACTCTTGACGAAGCAGGCTGCTCCGATGTCGGATACGAATAGATGGATCATGGTCATGCTGTCACCTCTAGTTGGTTGAGTAGTTGGACAGCCTCATCGGCTAGAACGGTGGGCGATGCAACGCTCTTTGCGACTCGCTCTACGAACTCTCGCAACTCGGCGTTCTCCGCTTTCAGTTCGTTGAGCCTCGCATCTACACGGCCCGCCAATGTCAACTGGACGGGTGTAGGAGATCGGCTTAGGTAGTCGCTTGGGTTCATCGTAGGTTCCAAATCCTGCGGTGCTGACCTTCGATGAACTTCGCCTGTGCCTCATCGACACAACGCATCGGGAAGATCTGTGAATCGGTTGAGTCGCCATCCGGGCTGGCGAACCAAAGGTGTAGGTAGTTGCCTACGACTTCGGTTCCGATCAAGGTGCCCTTCATGCGGACTGCTGGTCGGGTTTCGGTTTCCATCTTGCTCTCTTCTCTCTGTTGGTAGTAGGTCAGTTCTTAACGCAGATGCGTTCTTTGTGGTTTCGGATTGATCTGTCCAGTTCGATCACTTGCCTGTTCGCCCAATCCCGGTTGGCGGTAAGATCACATGCGTCAAAG
>VMHT01101337.1_pt1 | contig 20101 bp, 20 predicted proteins | sample 4693611 | NCBI WGS metagenome assembly VMHT01 (sample SAMN12280063, study PRJNA550983) | marine metagenome | isolation source: seawater sampled from same location over 5 years 0.02-0.2 micron viral filtrate | place: USA: collected off the coast of southern California halfway between the port... ...
CACTAGTTTATAATCATTCTAAAGTACTTGACATGCAGTTTAGAATCATTATATCATGACCTCATAACAAAGGAGTAAAAATGGCACTTAAAGGATCAAAAACAGAAGAAAACTTAAAAGCTGCTTTTGCGGGAGAAAGCCAAGCAAACCGAAGATATCTATACTTCGCTCAAAAAGCGGATGTTGAAGGTTATAACGATGTTGCATCGGTATTTAGATCAACTGCAGAAGGTGAAACTGGTCATGCACATGGTCACTTAGAGTATTTAGAAGAAGTTGGTGATCCAGCAACAGGTAAACCAATTGGTGAAACAAAAGCAAATCTTGCCTCAGCAGTTGCAGGTGAAACACATGAATACACAGATATGTATCCTGGAATGGCTAAGACAGCTAGAGATGAAGGTTTTGAAGAAATAGCAGATTGGTTTGAGACGCTTGCAAAAGCTGAGAAATCACACGCTGGAAAGTTTCAAAAAACATTAGAATCAATTAAGTAATCAAAAAATTTTATGGTGAAGTTTTTGCTTCACCATAAAAAATAAATTCATAGGAATTTCAATGTCTAAAGAAGGAAGCACAGAAGCACCGATAAGGCATCCCGTAAATTTTAATCATCCAGATTTTTTAGATCCGAAAAAACTAGACGATGAGATGCGAAGAGTATTTGATATTTGTCACGGCTGTCGTAGATGCTTTAATCTCTGCGACTCATTTCCAAAACTGTTCGATATGATTGACGAGTCAAAAGACGAAGATGTTGAAAGTCTTAAAAGTGATCAATTTAAACCCGTTGTAGATGCCTGCACTCTTTGTGATATGTGTTTTATGACAAAATGTCCATACGTACCTCCTCACGATTTTAACTTAGATTTTCCGCATTTAATGCTTAGATATAGAGTGGCTCAAAGAAAAAAAAATGAACTACCAATAATGCCTTATCAATTAGCACAGGTGGACAGGAATGGAAAAATCGGAATATTGTTTTCAAAATTCTTAAACTGGATATCAAACTTAAAAAATGTTGTCGCTAGAAAAATTTTAGAAATATTAACTAATATAGACAAGAGAGTTAAATTACCTGAGTACAATTCAGAAACCTTTGCAAGTTTTTTTCAGAAAAATGTCAATAATATCCAACTTGGAAGAGTAATAGAAAGAAAAGTAGTTATCTATTCAACATGTTTTGTTAATTTTAATAAAAAAAACACAGGAGTTGCAGCTTTAAAAGTGCTCAAAAAAAATGGAGTTGAAGTTCAACATGCATATCCTGGTTGTTGTGGAATGCCTTTTTTAGAACAAGCAGATTTACCCAAAGTAGTTTCTCAAGCAAAAAAGGTTTCTAAGGAATTATTAAAATGGATAGATAAAGGTTACAAAATAGTTACTCTAACTGCAAGTTGTGGGTTAATGTTAAAGTTTGAATGGCCTTTATTATTACCGGACAATAGTGATATTAAAAAATTATCAAAGCATGTGTATGACATTGATGAATATATTGTTGATATTGCAGAGAAGGAAGGCCTTGCGCCAGGACTGACAGAAATAGATGGAGGAATAACAGTCCATAATGCTTGTCATGCAAGAGCCCAAAATATGGGTATCAAAGCTAGAGATATGTTGAAACAGATACCAAACGTAAAAATTGATGTTGTTGAAAGATGTGCAGGCCATGGTGGAACCTTCGGCGTTATGAAAGAAACACACGATTTAGCTGTGAAGGTTGCGAGACCGACTGTAAGACAAATCGAAAATAAAAAAAATAAATACATGGCATCTGACTGTCCTTTAGCAGGCAAACATTTAAATCAACTTTCAAAAGACACAGATATTAGACATGATGAGGCATTACATCCTATCGAAATAATGGCAAAGGCATATAGATTATAACTATGAACAAGCAAACAAGAGAAGTTACAAAAGCAGATCTTATACCAGCTGATGAATATGCTAAAAACAGAAAAGCATATAGAAAAGAAATTGTTACATACAAGAAAGACAGAAGAGTTTCATTAGGTCCATACGCAAATTTCTATTTTGAGTCCTATGAAACGATGAAAGCTCAAATACAGGAAATGCTTCACATTGAAAAAGGCGGAGATGAACAGCTAAAAGATGAACTAGCAGCATATAACCCACTAATACCCAAAGGAAAAGAGCTAGTCGCCACACTTATGTTTGAAATTGACAATCCTTTAAGCAGAGCTGAATTTTTAAATAAAGTGGGGGGCATAGAAGAAAAAATTTTTTTAAAAATTGGAAATCAAAAAATAAAATCTATCCCAGAACAAGATGTTGATAGAACTTCAGCCGAGGGAAAAGCATCATCTGTGCAGTTCGTGCATTTTGAATTTACTGATGAACAAATCGAACAATTCAAATCTCCCGCAAACGATATCATTATTGGAATAGACCACGAAATGTATGCACATACTACTAAATTGACAGAAGCTAATAAAAAAGCCCTAGCATTAGATTTTAATTAGAGCAAGCCCCACAGATTTTCTCTCCTAACCCAGCCTTTAAATTCACCGGTTAAAACTTTACACCATTTATCCTTACATTTTTTAATTTTTACCAATCTACCTTTTTTTAGAACAGCTATTGGATTAGAATAAATAGTTGAGCTACTAAACATTATTGCCTTGTCATTAATTAAAATTGCTGCTTTTTTCTTAGATAGTTGAGAAATATGAATCCAGCCAGCGTTATTTTCATGGTCTCTTATTTTTCTAAAATTGCCAGAGCTATCTTGAACCAAAACTGGTAAAAATTTTTTTTTGTAAAATAATTTTATAGGATAATCAAAAGCTGGCCCTTGTCTTAAGTTTACCTTCTCATTTCTTAATGTAAGAAAATATTCACCTTTAGAAAAAACAATTTCAAAATGTAATAAAAATAATAAAAAGATTATTATACGCATTTGTTTATACATTTAATATTTTTAGAAATTTTAATTTTTCTTAAAGACATTTTCAGTGCATTAAACACTAAAAAATTATTATTTAGATCATCCTTTAAACCTAAAACTGTTTTTAAAACTTCATTTGCCTGTAAGGCACCGAGTATCCCTGCAACTGGCGAAAATATACCTTCTGTATCACAATTATTTTCTTCAATCGGTGCATCTGGCATAAAACATCTAAAACAAGGTATTTTTTTTCTAAAATCAAACTTAAATAGATGTCCATCAAACCGACTTATAGCGGCGGAAATCAAAATTTTCTTCTTTTTTTTGCAGTAATCATTTATTAAATATCTCGTTTTAAAGTTGTCAGTGCCATCACAGATAATATCAAAATTTCCAATAAGAGACTCAATATTATTCAGTGAGATTTTAGTTTTAAAAGTTTTTATCTTAATTTTATTATATAATTTTTTTATTTTTGATTTAGCTTGAATGACTTTATATTTTCCAATATCTGCAATATTAAATAAAATTTGTCTGTTTAAGTTACTTAACTCAACTTTGTCGTGGTCCACAAGTCCAATGTTACTAACTCCTGATGAAGCAAGATATGTTAGTAGTGGGCATCCCAGTCCACCCATACCTAAAATTAAAACTTTTGCTTTTTCAATTTTTTTTTGCCCTTTAATACCAATTTTCTTGAGAATTATCTGTTTTTCAAATCTTTTAAAATCATTAATTTTTAAAACCATTTATTATTTAATACCTGTGGATCCAAATCCACCAGATCCGCGCTCAGTATCATCAAGAGTATTCACTTCTTTTAATTTAGCTTTTATTATTGGACACAGAACCATTTGTGCTATTCTAAGACCCTTTTTAACAATAAAAGTCTTATCGCTCAGATTTATTAGTATTACTTTCAATTCACCTCTATAATCAGCGTCAATAGTTCCAGGAGTATTCAATACAGTAATTTGATTTTTAGCTGCCAAACCAGATCTCGGTCTAATTTGTATTTCAAAGTTTTTAGGTATTGCCACCATTAAACCTGTTGAGATTATTTCAGATTTTCCAGGTTTTATTTCAATAGCACGATCTATATTAGCTGCTAAATCCAACCCCGAGGACCCACTAGTTTCATATTTTGGTAATGGGATATTCTCTGATAATCTTTTAATTAATATTTCTGTCATCAATTAATTTATCTAATAATATTTGAGCAATTTTATTAGCAATAAAACTTTTTTTATTCTTAGGTAATGTTTTTATATCTCCTTTTTGATCTATTATAGATATTTGATTATAATCAGAGTTAAAACCAACTCCTTTTTTTGAAACATCGTTAGCAAAGATGAAATCACAGTGTTTGTTTTTTATTTTATCTATAGCATTTTTATAAACATTTTCTGTTTCTGCGGAAAAGCCAGCTACAATACGAGGTCTACTTTTATTATTTTTTGATATAAATTCCAGAATATCATTATTTTTTACAAAATTAATTGATTTGAAATTTAACTTATCCTTTTTGATTTTATTTTTATTTTTTTTAACGGGCTTTAAATCCGCAACAGCTGCAGCACATACAGCTATGTCCACTGGTAAATTCCTCTTTACCTCACTTAACATTTCATCTGCTGACGTAACTTTTCTTATATTGATTCCTTTAGGAGGAATAATCTTTGAAGGCCCGGCGATTAAAGTAGTTTTTATTCCGAGCTTATCGAGAGCTATCGCAATTTCATAACCTTGCTTCCCACTAGACTCATTAGATATATATCTGATAGGATCGATATATTCTCTTGTTGGGCCAGTAGTTACTAAAGCTTTTAAATTTTTATCTTTAACAATATTTTTTTTATTAAAATAATTTTTTAAATGAGTAAATATTTGTCTCGGGCTTGACATTTTACCTTCACCAAACTCTCCGCAAGCCATTTCACCAAGTTCGGGTCCTATAAACATGTAACCAAAATCTTGTAAAATTTTTACGTTGGATTGAGTAGCTTTATGCATCCACATTCTAACATTCATCGCTGGCACTAATAAAATATCTTTATCAGCAGCCAATAGAACAGTAGTAGCTAAATCTTCAGCTTTACCGATTGATAGTTTGCTCATGAAGTTTGCAGTAGTTGGCAAAACAATAATAATATCTGCCCATCTAGAAAGAGCTATATGATCTATCTCAGCCTCAGCGTCTTTATCAAACATATTTTCAAAAGTTTTTGTTCCTGATAAAGCTGTTAAGGATAAGGGTGTTACAAATTCCTTACCGCTTTTTGTAAGAATTATTTTTATATCGACATTATTTTTTTTTAGCAATCTGATTAAATCTAAAGATTTATAGGCTGCTATCCCTCCACCAATTATTATTAAAATTTTTTTATTTTTTAGTGTCATTATTTATGATTAGAATACTAATAAAAAGATAATTACAACACCAAAAAAACTTATTATTACATTGTTTCTAAAATTTTTAAGTTTCATTTGTTCCATTTCTAAATTCTTATTATTTATACCTAAATTTAATTTTCCATCTGCCATTAATTTTAATGCATATTCAGCTTTATCCATCAAACTTGGAAAGTCTGGAATTCTTTTAATTATTTCTGCCGAAGTATTTATAGCTGTATCAATTGTTGATCTTGGACTTTTTAAGTTTTTTAACCATTCTTCTAAAACAGGCTTAGAAACCTCCCAAATATTTGTTTCAGGATATAATTTTCTTGCCACACCCTCTACTACTACCATTGTTTTTTGAAGCAACAACAAAGAGGGCTGTGTAGGCATATTGAATTTTTCTGTAATTTCAAATAATTGAGCTAATAAATTTCCTCCAGAAATGTCTTTTATTGACTGACCAAAGATTGGCTCTCCTACAGACCTTAATGCTTGAGCAAATTCATCTTTAGAGGCATTTTGTGGGACTAGCCCCGCTTGAAAATGAACTTCGGCAACTTTTACATAGTCTCTTTTTATAAAGCCGTATAAAATTTCTGCTAAGAATTTTCTATTGTTCTTATCCAGTCTTCCCATTATACCGAAATCAACAGGAACAATGTTGCCTTTGAAGTCCACAAATAAATTTCCTTGGTGCATGTCACCATGAAAAAAACCATCTCGTACAGCTTGTTTTAAAAAATGTTGGATCAAATTTTCTGCTAAATATTTTAAATTAACACCTTGTTCTTTCAGCTGTTGGTGCTCTCTAATTGAAACACCATCTACTTTATCTAAAGTAAGTATTTTTTTTGTCGTATAATTCCAATAAATTTTAGGGACATTAAAACCCTTATCTAATTTTGTATTTTCATATAATTCATTTGCTGCAGCAGCTTCAAATCTTAAATCCATCTCAATATTTGTTATTTCTCTTAAAAGATGCACTACTTCAATCAACTTTAGTCTCTTTGCTTTTGAAATAGTGTTTTCAACAATATAAGCAAATAGCATTAAAGCATCTAATTCCTCATTAAATAATTTTTCTATATCTGGCCTCAAAATTTTTATAGCCACTTCTTTTTCTTGATTTTCATTTTTAATTTTCGCAAAATGAACTTGAGCAATAGATGCAGCAGCAATTGGTTCACCTATCTCAATTATATTTTGAAATTGTTTTTCTCCTATTTCCTTTTTTATTACCTTCTTCGCTTCGTAAAGCTCAAAAGCAGGCACCTTATCTTGAAGTTTTTCCAAATCTTTGGCCATTTCTTCCCCGATGATATCCGGTCTTGTTGCTAAAAATTGTCCTAGTTTGATAAAAGTTGTACCCATACCTTGAAGCGCTTCGCAAAGTTTTTGACCAGGGTTTTTAACATGGGCTAGGTGAGTATTTTTAGAACCTAATGAAATAATGCTGAAAAACAAATTTATGGATATAGGCAATTGATGTATTTGATTTATTGTATCAACAGCACCAGAGGTAGATAATTTTTTTGCAATTTGAAATAACTTAAAAACTCTTTTTATCATTTAAATTTTCCACCCAGAATGTATAGCCGAAATACCATTTGAAAGATTTCTAAATTCTACATTGGAAAAACCATTTTTAATCAAAAGTTCTGTAAGTTGTTCTTGATTATAAAACGAGTCGATACTGTTGACTAGATATTCATAAGGTTTTGATGACCCTACAATATATTTTCCTATAATCGGAATAGTTTTTGAGTAATTTTTGTATAAGAAATTTAAAAATTCATTATCTATTTTGGAAAACTCCAAACACATAAAACGACCACCAGTTTTTAAAACTCTGTGAGCTTCCTTAAGAGCCTTGTTAATGTCAGATACATTTCTTATACCATAGCTGATCGAATAAAAATCGTACATATCATTTTGAACTGGTAAGGCTTCTGCCTGTGATTTAATCCATTTTATATTTTTAAATTTTTTTAAATTATTCTTACCTTCTTTAAACATTTGATTATTAGGCTCGATACAAGTTATTTCAGATAAATTTTTATTACGTAAAGAAAATAACTTGGCAATATCTCCAGTGCCTGATGCTACATCTATTAATTTAGAGTTTTCTGACGGATTCATCCAGTCAATAAATTTGTTTTTCCAAACACGATGTATGCCAAAAGACATAATATCATTCATAAGATCGTATTTTTGATGGACATTCGAAAATACAGAATTGACTAACTTTGTTTTATTTAGAATAGTGTTTTTCATAATAATAATTATATGCCAGAATTACCAGAAGTTGAAGTTGTTAAAAGGTCTTTGATCAATAAAACCCTAAATTCAATTGTAAGAGCGGTAAAAATAAATGATGGAAGATTAAGATATCGAATAGATTATAGTCAAATAAAAAAAATTGTTGGTTTAAAAATTAATAAGATACTTAGAAGATCAAAGTATCTATTATTTTTTTTTAACAAAGATGTTGTTATGTTGGTTCATTTAGGAATGACTGGAAAATTTTTTTATATCGACGAAAAGAACACCAAGTTTAAAACAAGTTTTTATTATTCTATGAACAAAGATAAAGATAAGAAATATGATCGTATAGTTTTTACATTGTCAAATAATCGAAAATTAATTTATAATGATGTGAGAAAATTTGGTTTTATTAAGTTTTTTAAAAAATATGAACTAAAGTATAATCTTCATCTTAAAAATTTAGGCCCTGAAGCATTAAGTAAAAAATTCAACTTTTCCTATTTTAAGGATTATATAATTGGACGAAAAAGAACGATTAAAGACATTTTAATGGATCAAAAATTTATTTCAGGTTTAGGAAATATATATGTAAATGAAATACTATATTTAAGTGAAGTAAGACCAACAAAAAAAACTGCAAGTCTCACAAATAAGGAGATAAACAACATAATACAATTTACTAAAGAAATTCTTCTTAGAGCTATAAAATTAGGTGGTTCTTCAATAAAAGACTTTTCTAGCACCAGTGGAAAAAAAGGACTTTTCCAACAATATTTTAGCGTCTATGGAAAAAAAGGTGAAAATTGTCCTAAAAAAAACTGTAAGGGCACAATAACTAAAATTGTTTTAGCTAATCGAGCATCTTTTTATTGTTCTAAATGTCAAAAATAATAAAGTTGACCGTATTAAATTGCACATATATACAATTCTAAAAATATGCCTAACACTAAATCAGCAATCAGAAGAGTTAGAAGGGTAAAAAAACAAACCCAAATAAATAGAATAAGAAAAAGTAAATACAAAAATGCTGTTAAACAGATGGAAATTCTACTGAAAGCAAAGGAAAATGAAAAAGCAAAAAAATATTTTTCAAAATTTCAATCAATTCTAATGCAGGTTGCTAAATCTAAAATAATAAGCAAAAATACTGCCTCAAGAAAAATTTCTAGAATTTCAAAAAGAATTTCAGATAAATAATCAATTCCAAGTTGATAGTCTAAAAAAATTCATTCTATATTTAGACTCAGTTTACCAAATGTTGAAACTTCAATCATAGAGTTGCAATTTTTTTATTTCTATCAATACGATAGTTGTACAACCTAAAACCATTTTTTTTTATTTTTTTATAAAAAATTGTTGCATATTTTTTTAAAAGGTCGTTTATAGAATTTCATTAAGACTTTCACATGGAAAATAATAATTCAAAAAAACAAAACACTTTTATTTCAGAAGAGGAAAAAACTTTAAATTGGGATGAAATACAAAGTGCATTTAAAAAAACTTTTGGTAGCGAAGTTTATAATAGTTGGTTACAAAAAATTTCTCTCGTAAAAGAATTTAACGACTATTTAATACTTGGTGTACCAACAAGATTTTTTAGGGATTGGATTGTTTCAAGATATCTAGATAAGATCCTTGAGCAGGTGAAAAGCTTCAAATTAAGCTTAAATAGAATAGAATTCAAAATTATTGAGGAAAATAAGCAAAATCAAGAATTTATTAAAATTGATGAACTGAATAAGGTTACTGAAATAAAGGACTCGATCTTAAATTATAATAGGTTAAATCCTAACTTGAATTTTGATAGTTTTATCCAAGGAAGCAGTAATGATATTGCTTTATCTTATTCAAAAAAAGTGTGTGAGCATATTTCACGTTACAATCCTTTATATATATGCGGGGGAGTGGGGCTTGGTAAAACTCATCTTTTAAACGCAATAGGATTAGAGCTTCAAAATAATAATAATGTAATGTTCATTTCAGCTGAAAGATTTATGTACCACTTCATTAAATCTATAAAAAAAAATGACATGGTTAATTTTAAAGATTTTTTTAGAAAATCCTCGGTATTTATAATAGATGATATTCAGTTTATAAGTGGCAAAGAGAGCCTGCAAGAAGAGTTTTTTCACACATTTAATAGCCTTATGGACAAAGGCTCTCAAATCATAATTTCATCAGATAGAGGACCTATGAAGTTAGACAGAGTACAAGATAGAATAAAATCAAGATTAGCTGGGGGCCTTGTAGTTGATATAGAAGCTCCAGACCTAGAGTTAAAAGTTAAAATAATAAATAAAAAAATTGAAGAAATTCAAAATCAATTTAAAGAAAATATAAATTTAAGTGATGAGGTAATTACTTATATAGCAAGCGAGAGTAAAACAAATATAAGAGAGCTTATAGGTGTCTTAAATAGAGTAATAGCATTTAGCAGAGTTCATAATAAAGATCTAAACATTGGTGATTGTAAAAATATTTTAAAAGATGTCTTTAATCAAATTAGGGTTATTACTGTAGATAAAATTCAAAATATAGTTTCAAATTATTTCAACATTGCCTTAAGTGAGATGTTATCACAAAGAAGATCTAGACCTTTAGCTAGACCTAGACAAATCGCTATGTATTTAGCAAAAAAAATGACCTCAAGGTCCTTACCAGAAATTGGAAGAAGATTTGCAAATCGTGATCATACTACGGTTATCCATGCGGTAAAAACTATTACTAGACTGTCTGAGCAGGACGATGAAATGAAAAAAAATATTAGTCAGATTAAAAGTTTATTATTAGAACAGTAATTAAATGCAATTTGTTGTTAAAAGGGATATTTTATTAAAATCATTAAATTTTGTTCAAGGAATAGTTGAAAAAAAAAATACTCTTCCAATTTTATCAAATGTTTTATTACAATTAAAAGATAAAAAATTATCTATTGTAGCAACTGACCTCGATATTATTTTTTATGATGAAATTTTAGATGTAAAAATAATAAATGAAGGAAGCACGACAACTTCAGCAGCAATATTATACGATATCTTAAGAAAAATTTCCTCTAACGCAGAACTTAACTTTGACTTGAAAACAGAAAACAAACTTAGTTTAAAAAGTGAGAATGCTGATTTTAACCTTTTGTGTTTACCAATAGACAACTTTCCTTCATTTGCTGACGAATTTGATGGTCACGAAATATCTTTAAATAATAGTAGGTTTTTAAAACTATTAAATAAAACAAGAATTTCAATCTCGAATGATGATACCAGACATTACCTTAACGGAATATTTCTTCATCTTACAGAAGCTCACGGAAGATATTTTCTCACAGGTGTAGCTACTGATAGCCATAGGCTGTCCTCAAGTAGCTTGGAGATAGACAATTCATCAAATTTCAACTCTTTAATTCTGCCTAGAAAAACAGTGTTTCAATTGTGTTCACTACTAAATGAAACATCAGACCAATTATTAATGCAATCTAGTGATAACAAAATTAAATTTTCTTTAGGAAACACCAAATTAATATCAAAGGTTATCGACGGAAAATTTCCTGATTATAAGAAAGTGGTGCCAACTTCTAATGATAAAACATTAGTTGTATCATCAAAAGATTTTATTAATTCAATAGAACGAGTAGCAAGTGTATCGCTAGACAGGAAAGAAGGAGTTAAATTAACAATTAATAAAGATAATGTTCAGCTTTCAGTAAACAGCGCTAATTCTGGAGAGGGAAATGAAAAAATCAAAGCCGAGTTTAATTCTGAAAACCTTAACATAAGTTTCAATTCAAAATATTTAATAGATATCGCATCTGAGGTTGAGGATAAAAATTTAAAAATGAATTTAAAAGATTCAGTTTCTCCTGTCTTAATTGAAGATATTGCAGATAAAAATAGTTATTACGTCATAATGCCGATGAAAATATAGATTTTTTGATTTTCAAAATATTTTTAATTTTTAGCTCTATAATTGTTGGTACTGAATAGTTTTAAGTCAATTCGGTCATGGTTGATTTTATATTAAGGAAAAATAATGTTATGATATTAAAATCTTAAAAATAATGTCTAAAAACTCAGAACTTAAAAAATCACCTTCTTATGGTGCAGACTCAATAAAAGTCCTAAAGGGACTTGATGCAGTTAGAAAAAGACCAGGTATGTATATTGGTGACACCGATGACGGGTCAGGTTTACATCACATGGTTTTCGAAGTAATAGACAACTCTATAGATGAGGCATTAGCTGGTCATTGTAAAAATATAAATGTTTTAATTAATTCAGATAATACAGTGACAGTAGAAGATGACGGAAGAGGAATTCCAGTTGATATGCATAAAGGTGAAAAAATGTCTGCTGCTGAGGTGATAATGACTCAATTGCATGCAGGTGGTAAATTTGATCACGACTCTTACAAAGTTTCCGGTGGTCTACATGGAGTCGGAGTTTCTGTAGTTAATGCATTGTCAGAAAAATTAGAATTGAACATTTACAGAGATGGAAACGAATATGAAATTAAGTTCAAAGATGGAAATTCAATTAAACCATTAAAAAAATTAGGCAAAACAAAAAAAAACGGTACTAGAATTACTTTTTTGCCATCAAAACAAATTTTTTCTACTACTAAATTTAGTACTGCAACGCTTGAAAAAAGAATTAGAGAACTTGCTTTTCTAAATAAAGGAATTTCAATTAAATTAATTGATAATACTTCAAAAAAAACTAAAGAATTTTTACACAAGTATGACGGAGGAATTTTAGAATTTGTAAAACATATAAATAATAAGAAGCCAATTCTTGTAAATAAAAATGAAAAAGAGGTATTTAAAAAACCAGTATATGTAACCGCATCAAAGAACAATGTTGCTGTTGAATGTTCTTTTGAGTGGAACGCAGGATATTCCGAAGAAGTGTTGCCATTCACAAACAATATCCCACAAAAAGATGGAGGAACGCACTTACTTGGTTTTAGGACTGCTTTAACTAGAGTTATAAATAAATATACAGCAGACAGAAATAGCAAAAAAAATAAATTAACTTTATCTGGTGAAGATATAAAAGAAGGCTTGACCGCTGTTTTGTCTATTAAGATGCCAGATCCAAAATTTTCCTCTCAAACAAAAGATAAATTAGTTTCATCTGAAATAAGAAACATTGTAGAACACATCATTAGTGAAAAAGTTTCAACATGGTTTGATCAAAATCCTTCAATCGCAAAAGTTGTTTTAGAAAAAATTACTCAAGCAGCAATGGCCAGAGATGTAGCAAGAAAAGCAAGAGATAGTGTAAGGAGAAAAGGAACGTTCGAATTATCAGGTTTACCAGGCAAACTTGCAGATTGTCAGATTCAAAAAAGAGAAGGTACTGAATTATTTATAGTTGAGGGAGACTCAGCAGGTGGATCAGCTAAACAAGGTAGAGTAAGAGAATATCAAGCAGTATTGCCTTTAAGAGGAAAAATTCTTAATACATTTGTAAATGGTAAATCAAATGGGGAAGACCAGTCGACTAAAGCGTTATCTAAAATGATGTCTTCAAATGAAATCGTCACTCTGATAAATGCATTAGGAACGGGCTCAAAAGATTTTAATATTGATAACTTAAGATATGATAAAATAGTAATAATGACTGATGCCGATGTAGACGGTTCTCACATAAGAACTCTTTTATTAACTTTCTTTAACAACTCTCCATTTAATCAATTAATTGAAAATGGACATGTGTACCTTGCGCAACCTCCCTTATTTAAAGTAACAAAATCAAATAAGAGCGTTTATATTAAAGATGAAAGAGCATTAGAGGATTTTATTTTAGATGCAGGAAAACTTGATAAGAAAATTAAAAAAGGTTCCACTGAATATAAAAAATTTATACAAGATCAAAGAGAAAAGCTATCTATCCAACGCTTCAAAGGTTTGGGAGAAATGAATCCAGAGGAACTTTGGCAAACGACTTTAAACCCAGATAATAGAACGATGCTAAGAGTTCAATACTCTAAAGGAACAAAAGATAAGTCTAAAGAAGACCAAAAGATGATTAAAATATTGATGGGAGACGAAGTCGCTCCTAGGAAAGATTTTATTACAAATAATGCTCTAGATGTTGCAAATTTAGACATTTAATAAAACCATGAATTTTTCAACTCTCTTTAGAACAAAAGAGAACCTAAATTTAGATAAAGGCACATTAACAATACTCAGATACTTCGCTATTATTGGTCAATTTATTGCAGTAAACATAGTATTTTTCTACCTTGAGTTAAAATTTCCAATCATCGAAAGTTACACAATTATTGGCATAGGGTTAATAACGAACATATTTCTTCAATTCAAAATTAGAGTAAATCAACTAAAAGACACTTATGCTTCTTTATTTCTTTTGTACGATTTGTTTCAATTAAGTGCTCTTTTGTACTTAACAGGCGGTATTTTAAATCCATTTTCTATTTTAATGATTATACCAACAATAGTTTCATCAACATTCCTAAGCATGGGAACAACAATCATACTAGGTGTGATCACTTCTTTTTTACTATTTTTACTTTCCTATACTTATTTTCCATTACCGGGACTTGACTCAAATGTTTTTGATGTACCTAACTTTTATAAACAAGGGATATTAATTTCTATTTTAATTGGTCTAATATTCTTGAGTTATTTTGGTATTAGATTTTCAGGTGAAACAAAAAAAAGGTCGGAAGCACTCAATAAATTACAAGAAGTTATATCTAAAGAATATGAGCTTGAGTCACTAGGAGGGCAAGCAGCAGCAGCAGCTCATTCATTGGGAACACCATTAGCTACAATTACTGTAGTCGCAAAAGAATTAAAAAAAGAAATAGGTGAAAACAAAGAATTTTCAAAAGATATTGACTTACTAATTAGTCAAACAAAAAGATGCAGTGAAATTTTGAAACAAATTTCAAAAAAGCAAATTGAAGAAGACATTTTTTTAAGTTCAGTAAAGTTTGAAGATTTATTAGAAGAGATTATAGCTTCTTTTAAAGAGACGTCATCAAAAAATATTGATTTAATAGTGTCAGATGATCTAAATAAAATTGATTTTCAAAGAACTCCTGAAATTATCTATGGATTAAGAAATTTTATAGGTAATGCTGTAAAATTTTCAAAAAGTAAAGTTAATATAAATTTAAAAAGTGATCAAAATTTAATTGAGATAAAAATTAACGATGATGGACCAGGTATTCCTGAAGATATATTTGAGAAAATAGGAGAACCCTACATAAAATCAAGATCACAAGAATTAAGTTCTAATTCTGGTCTTGGTCTTGGTACCTTTTTGGGTAAAACGTTATTGGAAAGACAAAATGCAAAATTATTGTTTAGGAGACACGGTGAACTTGGTGGAGCTTTAGTTATTATATCGTGGAGTCCCTTGAGTTTTATTGATTCTTAAACTCAAATACGTAAGATAAAATTTTGTATGCGAGTTTCGCAACAAGAAAATTATAAGAGTCGAAGTTTTTTATAGGAGCAAGTTCATTGATGTCAGCCCCTACAATCTTTGAAATTTGGCAAACATTTTTTATAATTGGCAACACATCTTCCCATAAAAGGCCACCTGGTTCCGGTGTTCCTGTTGCTGGCATTATACTTGAGTCAAAACCGTCAACATCAAAAGTAATATAAACTGTTTTATTTTTAAAAAATTTATCTAGTTGTGAAAGGTCCCAACTCTTTTTATCTTTTCCCCAAAAAATCTTAATTCTATCTTTATTGTTATTATAAAAATCCATTTCAGGTTGTGATAAATTTCTAATACCAAATGAAACAACTTTAACATTTTTATAATCTAAACATCTTTTTATAGCTGAAGCGTGAGAAAACTTTTCTCCTTGATAGCTTTCCCTTAGGTCTGCGTGAGCATCGAAATGAAGAAGAGTCAATTCATCATATTTATTCACCAAAGGTTTTATGGAACCTGGGGTGATAGAGTGTTCACCACCAAGCACGAGTGGAAATTTATTATTTGCAATTATTTTTTCATTTATTTTTGATAATTGATCTAAAGCCTGGGTGATTTTACTTTTTATAGCAAATGGTTTAATAGTTTTTATTCCTATTTCCTTGTATGGTTCTTTGTTTAGTTCTTCGTCAAATAATTCTACTTGATGAGATGCTTTAATAATTTCTCTTGGACCGTTTTTTGTACCTCCACCATAGCTTACTGTTTTTTCAAGACCGAAAGGTACTACTATGACTTTAGGATTAAAATTTTGGTTAGCATCAAAACCTAAAAATCCCTTTTTTTGACTTAAATATTCCATTTAAGTATTAAAAATTTTTGAGAAGTTTCTTTTCTCTCTATTTGTCCAATGCTTACGATGATAGGCATCACTAGCAATTAACGGTAGGACGCTGGTTGCCTCAGCAAAAACCATCTGTTCTTTAGTAACGTCAACCTTCCCCCAAGAGCTTGCCTCTTTTAAAGTAGAACTACTACATGCGCCATCACGAGTATCCGCAACAGTAATTTGTATAGCATATTTGTGCATATCAACCTTTTTTCCCAATAACTCTGCACAAACGACAGTATCCTGTATAAAGTTTTTTGGAACACCACCGCCTACCATAAGCAGACCAGATTGTTTAGATTGTAATTTTATTTCGGTAAGTTCTCTAAATTCTCTAATCGAGTCAATTGTAATGTGATTATTTGGATTTTGCTCCTGATGCATAACCAAGCCAAACCCAGCTGAACTATCTGTGAATGCAGGACAGAATATTGGGACATTATAATTATATGCAGTTTCAATCAAAGACCCCTTTTTTTTTGAATTTGATTTTAAATATTTTCCTAATTCTTTTATAAATTCCCTCGAAGTGTAGGTTTTTGGTTTAAGGGTATTAGCTATATCACAAATTGTTTGATCGCATGCTTGAAGCTCCTCTTCATCAATATAAGTATCGTAAATTCTATCAATATAATTTTTACGTAATTCGACATCATCCTGAAATTGAGAACCCTGATAATGTTTGAAACCTAATGCTTCAAAAAAATCCATGTCAATTATTGAAGCTCCAGTTGCTACTATTGCATCAATCATATTATTCCTCACTAAATCAGTATATAAATCCATACAACCACCAGCCGAGGTTGATCCGGCTAACGTTAAGAAAATCGAGCAATCTTTATCTGCTAACATTTCATTATAAATTTTTGCCGCTCTAGCAGTATCTCTCGAAGTGAAAGACATCTTACTCATCCCGTCAATAATTTTTCTTGCGTCGAATGATTTAATGTCGATGTGCTCTACAGGGTTGCTAAGAAGTGATTTTTTATTATGCCCAATTTTTGGATTACCATTTTTGCCCATTAAGCTACCAAAGAATCAACTTTGTCGGCCGACACCTCGTGAATAGACATAATTGGTTTATCACTAACTTCAAATATTTCATTTGAATAAAAACCATTAAAATTTGTTCTAAAAGTCAGACCGTAGGCACCAAGTTGTCCTAATTCAATATAATCACCCTCTTTAATATTATTAGGTAATAGAAACGGCCCTTTCATATAATCTAAACTATCACAAGTTGGACCAAATAAACTGAATGAAGTTAATTTTTTTGATTGAATTCTGCCATCGGTTATCATCTTAGAAGGAAAAACAAAATTTGGGACACCGGCGTCAAATAATGTTCCATAGGTTCCATCGTTTATGTAAAGGTTTTGTTTTTTTCGAAGAATTACCTTTACTATAGTTGATCCACTCTCAGCAACTATTGCTCTTCCAGGCTCACATATTATTTCTGGCAATTTATTTAGTTTTAAATTCTTTAAAGCTTTCTTGATTTCATTCATATAATTTTTAAGAGGTTCTGGTTTTAAATCAGGATAAATCGCTGGAAAACCCCCGCCAACATTAATGACGTCTGGAATAATTTTTGTTTTTTTAATTATATTTCCTATCTCCCTTATACCTTTGGAGTAAGAAATTTTTTCCATACATTGAGAACCAACATGAAAACTTATTCCTAATTTTTTTGAATGTTCTTTACACAACCTTACAAGACCCAATGCTTCTGATGGTAGAGCACCGAATTTTCTTGATAAGTCAATTTCTGCATGTTCATTTGAAATAGCTATTCTAACAAATAATTTTAGATCTTTAGCTTGATTGGTAGCTTCAAGAATTTTTCTAAGTTCATCTTTATTATCTAATGAAAAACTTTTTACTCCATACTCAAAGTACGCAGAAGAAATACTTTCTTTACTTTTGACGGTGTGCATGAAATGAAGTTTGACATCAGGATTAATTTTTTTGATGAGCTGAATTTCTTTTAAAGAAGCAACGTCAAAGTCTTTAATTCCATTCGCTATAATTTGCTTTAGAACCTTCTCATGAGGATTAGTTTTTACCGCATAGAGTATTTTGCCTGGGAAATTATCTTTAAAGAATTTAACGGATTTTCTAATCTCCTCAGTCCGTATACAGTATACGGGATAATCTGGTTTTAATAAGTTAACTAATTCGTTAACAGTTTTAAATTTTCGCATTTCATGTGTCCCCCGTTTGATTACACAAAGATTTTTTAAAAAATTTAGTAAAAAAAACCTTAATTAATTTGCGTTTAAGGTTTTTTTGAGTTTATGTAAAGAAAAAAAAAGCCAATTCGACCTGTTGTAATTGTGTCCACAATACCCATATAGGCAGAATATGAGAGCACAAAAAAATATTCCAGAGCAACTAAAATTGTCTGATTTCGCGGATAAATCTCTGTTAATCTTGGATGACGACGATCCGCTGAGAGGCAGGCTTGCTAGAGCGATGGAAAAGAAGGGTTTTCAAGTAAAAGAGGCCAAAACCGTCGCTGAAGGACTAAAAATAGTAAAAACAGCCCCTCCAGGCTTCGCATGTATTGATTTGAGGTTAGAGGACGGCAATGGTCTTGATGTTATAAAGGAGTTGGCTAAAACAAAAAAAGACTGCAGAATAGTAATGCTAACGGGATACGGGAATCTACCTACGGCTGTAGCTGCTGTTAAAGCAGGAGCAATAGACTATATAGCTAAACCAGTCGATGCAGATGATGTCGAATCAGCTTTGTTGGCCTCACCAGAGTCAAAAGCTAAACCGCCTGAAAATCCAATGTCAGCCGATAGAGTAAAGTGGGAACACATACACCGTGTATTTGAATTATGTAATAGAAACGTTTCTGAAACAGCAAGAAGACTAAAAATGCACAGAAGAACTCTTCAACGAATTCTTTCTAAAAGATCACCAAGATAAAACTAAATAAATTTTTTAATTTTCTTAATCTGATTTATTAAAAGAGTAGAAATAAGAACTTTTAAAAGTTCAGCCAGTAAAAAAGGCTGTGCACCTAATTGAAAAATAGGTTTATCCCAACCAACTATGTTTCCTAACCAGAGCATCCCAAATAAATAAATAAAACTTGTAGCAAATGTTAGTTTTAAAAAGTTTTTAAATATATTGTTGCAATAAATAAATTTTCCCGAGATATACACCGTAACAAGAAAGCCTATAAGGTAGCCCATAGTCGGTCCAACGAAGTAAGCGAGGCCTATTCCTTTTTCTGGTGTTCCTGAAAACACAGGCAATCCAACTATTCCTTCGAATAAATATAAAGTTACAGTAGCAAACCCAAGTTTCCAACCAAAAGTGATACCAATCATAATCACCACTAAAGTTTGCATTGTCATTGGAACGGGGTAGAAAGGAATTTTTACTTTTGAAGAGACAGCTAATACAATACTTCCAATTAGCGCAAAGAGAATATGTTTAATTATTTTAGATTGTTTTAAACTTTGAATTGATTCCATATCTTTAAATAACATTTTTTTCACTAAAATCTAGTGTTTTGTTAATTGAACAAATACATCTTCTAAATCACCATCATCAGTTGAAATATCTATAATTTTTAAGTTGTTTTGATTAAAATATTTTATTATTTCACCAAAATTAAGAGAACTTTTTTCATAGGACGCAGTAATCAAGTTGTTTGTTATAATTTTAAATTGGATGCCATCCAAAGATAACTTTTGAGTTAAATCAACATTTTCAACTTTAAAATTAATTTTCTTTGTCTGAATTCTTTCTAAAAGTCTCTCAGTTGTATCTAAAGCCACTAAATTTCCCTTATCAATTATTGCTATACGATCACACATTTCTTGAGCTTCCAAAAGATAGTGAGTGGTTAAAATAATTGTAACACCTTCTTTGTTTAATTTTTTTACATTATCCCAAAGATTATTTCTTAGCTCAACATCTACACCCGCTGTCGGTTCATCTAAAATTAAAATTGGAGGTTGATGAACCATAGCTTTTGCAATTAGTAATCGTCTTTTCATCCCTCCAGATAAACTTCTTGAATAAGCATTTACTTTATCCTCTAAAGCAACCATTTTAAGTATTAAATCTGTTATTCTATCTTTTTTAGTCACACCGTATAAACCTGCTTGCAATTCAAGTAATTTATGGGGACTAAAAAAAGCATCCAAGTTTACTTCCTGGGGAACAATTCCTATTGAAGCTTTTACTTGTCTAGGGTTAAGA
>VMHT01106834.1_pt1 | contig 20101 bp, 16 predicted proteins | sample 4693611 | NCBI WGS metagenome assembly VMHT01 (sample SAMN12280063, study PRJNA550983) | marine metagenome | isolation source: seawater sampled from same location over 5 years 0.02-0.2 micron viral filtrate | place: USA: collected off the coast of southern California halfway between the port... ...
ACAACCTATTCAGCAGATGGAAACTATGGTATGACTTTAAGTGGAACTTCGTTCCGTTTAGAAAATGATAGACGTAGAAACTCAACATCTACAGACATCTACACAGGTAACACACACGACTATACATTCTACGATGCTTCTGTAGGTATTAGATGGTATGCTGCCGGTGCAGAAGATATGAGATTAGCTAATGGTGGTACTTTACACGTTGATGGTGATGTTGTTGCTTATTCAACAACAATATCTGATGAAAGATTAAAAGATAATGTAACCACAATTGAAAATCCATTAGATAAAATCAAAGCACTTAGAGGTGTTGAGTATGATTGGAATGCAGGTAGTAGAAAAGGTAAGCGTGATTTAGGATTAATCGCACAAGAAGTAGAAAAGGTTATACCTAATATTGTGCATGAGCATGAACAACCACTCTTAAACGATGATGAAGATGATAAAACATTATATAAAACTGTAGATTATGAAAAAATGGTAGCAGTATTAATTGAAGGTATGAAAGAACAACAATCTCAGATTGATGAATTGAAATCAGAAATTAATCAACTTAAAGGGAAAATGTAATGGCAGTTCCATCATCAGGTATGTTATCTTTGTTCTCAATACGAAGAGAACTCGGTATTAATAATTATAATGGGTATGCCACTTACAGTAATGTAGGTTTATATTCATGTAGTATAGGAATGTATGGTACAATCAATACGGCAAATTCAACTTCAGATAGACCAGATGGAAATGCTCCTCATCAAATGAGTGAGTTTTACTCATACGACCACGATAAAGTTTCCGTTACAGCGTTTACAGCAAATGGTAGTCCGAACAATAGCCAGGTATGTGGAAATTCACCCGATACAACCTTCTATCACGATGGTAGTGGAACATTACCAACAACTGGTGATACAGTATATACAAACTCAGCTGGTACTACTCTAGCTGGAGCAGGATTCTTAGCAACAAGTACAACCGGTGGTATTCAACTTAATGATGATAGCGCAGTATCCAATACATATACTTGTGAAGAAAAGAAAAAATAACATAACTATCTGAAAACCAATGGGTTATGATAGTGATAGTGAAAAGCTCTGAGTATCAATGAGTTACAAAACAAAGTGATTCTTAAAGATTCTCATATTTATATAAAAGAATTAGGAGATAGTAAATGGCAGTAAACATTCCAATATGGCCGGGTTCATCATCTTTCTCAGAAGGTAGTACACCTTTTGGATACTATGATACCGATTTAGAATTCACATCATCAGCTGATAAAACAGCCGGTTGGTGCGCAAAACGTTTGGGTTATCCTATAGTTGATATAGAACTACAGGACATAAACTTCTATGCTTGTTTTGAAGAAGCTGTAACAGAATACTCATCTCAAGTAAATCAATTTAATATTAGAGAAAATTTACTTTCAATAAAAGGCCAAGCAACTGGTTCTAATTTATCTCAAAAACAAATGAATGCTAATTTAGGTGGATTAGTAACTTTAGCAAAAGATTATGGTTCTGAAGTAGGTAGTGGTGGTAGTGTAACATATTATACTGGTTCATTCGCAGCTAAAAAAGGACAACAAATATATGATTTACAAGACGTATCCAATTCAGGAGCATCTTTAGAAAGTGGAACTGCTGGTGTTGATAAATTCGAAATAAAAAAGATGATGCATAACGCACCACCTGCTATGGTTAGATACTTTGACCCATTCGTAGGAACTGGTTTAGGTTCACAACAAATGATGGATACATTTGGATGGGGTAATTATTCGCCAGGTGTTTCATTTATGATGCAACCACTTTATGATGATTTATTAAGAGTTCAAGCGATTGAATTTAATGATAAGGTTCGTAAATCTCAATATGGGTTTGATATTCAAAACAATAGAATTAGAATATTTCCAAAACCAGAACGAGATTATACAGTGCACTTTCACTATGTTTTAGAATCAGAAAGAAATAACCCAATAGTAGCTAATTCAGTAGTATCTGATTATTCAAATGCTAAATATGATAGAATTGAATATACACATATAAACCACGTAGGTAGAAGGTGGGTTGAAAAATATACATTAGCATTGGCTAAAGAAATGTTAGGTGCAGTAAGAGCTAAGTTTAGTTCAGTACCAATTCCTAACTCAGAAATAACATTAGATGGGGCTGATTTAAGAAGTGAAGCAGCATCAGAAAAGGAAATCCTAATTTCAGAATTAAGAGAAAACTTAGAAGCTACTTCTAGAAAAGCATTACTTCAAGCACAACAAGAAGAATCAGAAGCGATGGAAGCTACTTTAAGTAGAGTACCTCGTGCAATTTATATAGGGTAACAAATGGCATTATTCGGTGGACAAAGAGATATGGCTTTGTTTAGTAAAATAAACAAAGAGTTGATAACGGATATCATAGATACCGAAGTGTATTACTATAAGGTCATTGTAGAAGATACAAAACAAAACTTATATGGTGAAGGTAAAAACAAAGTTTATTATAATCCTGTAAAAATACCAACATTAGTTGATAGAACAAACGCAGAAGCTGTATTTGATGAGTTTGGTACATCTTATACTAGAAACGTAAACTTCTACTTCCTAAGAGATACATTAGTAGATAAAAATATATTTCCTGAATTAGGTGATGTGATTGAATGGAACGATGAACAACACATTGTAGATGTAACATTCCAAAACCAATTTTTCGCAGGTAAAAACCCAACTACTTGGGATGGTGGTGATGAGCATGGATATAGTGTATCTATTATATGTGAAACGCATGTGGCTAAGAGAAGTCAACTAAAATTAAAAGATGATTTTAGAGTAGGTGTTAATAAAGATAATAATGATTTACCAGTAGGAATCTAATATGGCTCAAAGATATAGAATACAGAGAGATGATAAGATTGATTTGAAAAGAACCCAAAGTTCTTTTTCAGATGACCCTAAATTGAATAAATCTAAACAAGTATCTCGTAGAAAAGATAATGTTAAAAACGTAAACGTAGGTATTTACGATATTGATTTAGCATTTAAAAGCTTTTTGGAAAAGGATGTTAAACCACTTATTGAAGAAAATGGTAAATTTATTCCTGTTCCTGTAATGTATGCATCTCCTGAAAATTGGGCATCTGCTCAAAGAGAAGGATTCCTAAGAGATAATAATGGTAAGGTACAAACACCATTGATTTCGTTTAAAAGAAATTCATTAGATATCAATACAGAGTATTCTAAATTGAAAGTAATGACTGATGAAGATACATCACAATCATTTGTTAAAAAATATTCAAAAGAAAATAGATATGACCAATTTTCTCTTTTACAAGACCAAAAACCTGTTATAGAGAAATATATAGTAGATAGGCCAGATTACGTTAATATAGCATATGATGTAATTGTATGGTGTGATTTTATGGAAGATTTGAATAAGGTTGTAGAACAAATCATATACTTTCAGGGTGGTGCATTCGGTGAAAGATACAAATTCCAAATTAAAGGAGAATCTTATTCGTTTGATACAACCAATGGAGTGGGTGAAGAAAGAATCGTTAGAAGTAATGTAACACTAACTGCTAAGGCGTATTTAGTACCAGAAGATAGAGGTAAAAATACAATAAATACTCAAAAAGCATTTGGTGCATCGAAGATAGTTTGGAAAACAACTCCTAAAATTTAATCTTTAGAAAAAAATTCTCATATTTATATACACATAAAGTATAACAAACAAATTAAAAAACATTAAAGTTATGGCAGAAGTAAAAGAAATTACGGAAAAACAAGTTATCAATATCGATGAAAAAGATATTGAAAGAGTTAACAAATTCAGAAGCGATTTTGCTGAGGTTACAGCAAGAATAGGTGAGGTAGAGGTAGAAAGATTGAATGCACAAATGATATTGAAAAATATTGAAGATGCTAAAGATAATCTATCTGAACAGTTTAAGTCTATGAGAAATGAAGAAGTTGCTATTACCAATGAATTCAAAGAGAAATATGGTAATGGTGAGTTCGATATTGAAAATGGAACTTTCACTCCTATCGCATAAATATAATCGTTTTGAGTTTTTTGATGTATTTATAGATATAATAAAAACCAAAAGAAATTAATAGGAGAATCAAATGGCAGAAAGAATAGTAAGTCCTGGAGTTTTTACGAGAGAAAAGGACTTGTCATTTCTACCTCAAGGGATTGGCGAAATTGGAGCAGCATTAATAGGTTCAGCAGTTAAAGGACCAGCATTCGTTCCAACAACAGTATCATCTTTTCAAGAGTTTCAACAAGTATTCGGTGGATTGACAGAAGATTCATATCTACCATATACTGCACAAGCTTATTTAGAAGATGCTGGTACTGCAACAATCGTTAGAGTATTAGGAAAAGACGGGTACAAATTAGAAAACCCAGTAGCATTGACAGTATCATCATCACATGGTGCAAAAGTAGTAGGTGTACTACACCCAACACATGATATCGTATCCGATACAGATGTGTTCATTAAATCAACAATTACAGACCACTTAGCAAGTACAGATGTTTCAGCATCAATATTTTCACTAAAGTTATCAGGTTCTGAAGCAGCTGAACATTTTTATTCAGCATCTTTAAACCCGACTAGTGATAATTATTATACTAAATCATTTGGATTTTCAGCAAGAGGTGCAGAAGATGCATATGTTTATTCAAACTTTAAAACATTCCAATCAGCATCATTCGCTAAAGCCGGTGAGATTCCTGTAGTAACTATCGCTACAAGTTCAGATATTGATTATGGTAAAGCTTATACTGAAGCATCTACACCATTTATTACATCACAAAAAGTTGGTGGTAATACTACTAACTTATTTAAGTTCCATACATTATCACATGGTACGGCAACTAACTACGAATTTAAAATTGGTATCCAAGATATTAAGCCAGCCGGTTCAGTTCCTGGTTCTGAATATGGTTCATTTACTGTAGTAGTAAGAAGAGTTGACCAAGATAAGATTGCTGGTTCACCATTTGTAGGTGTAGTTGATTCTGATATCAGACCTAATTTAGTTGAAACCTTTCAAGGTGTTAACTTAGACCCTGATTCACCAAACTACATTGTTAGAGTAATTGGTGATAAGTATATTACTGTAGATGATGATGGTAAATTATCAACTAATGGTGATTACGCTAACAATTCAGAAAATATTAGAGTTGAAGCAAGTGCAGCAGTAATGAACAAAGCAATTGATGAAAGTTTAGTACCTTTCGGATTCGGAGCAATACAAAACCCATTCGGTTCAGCATTCGCATTACCTAATCCATCTTATGTAGCAGCACAAAAAATTAATGATTCATATAATCCTAAAAGATTTTGGGGATATGATTTTGATTTCGCTGGAACAGATAACAGAAACTTCTTAGCACCAACACCAAAGGTTGGAGCTAGTGTAGGTACGGCATTCTATTTAGGTGATTACAATCAAGACGCTGGGGCTAACTTCCCATCATCAGCATCACCTAATACATCAGCAATTTCATTAAATGATAACGCAACTTCTATTAACTCTAGAAAGTTCTTAGTACCTTTCCAAGGTGGTTTTGATGGATTCAAACCAAATAGAGTTGTTTCTTTAGGAAACGATATCATAGCAGGAAATTCGCAAGGATATGATTTATCTTCAAACACAGCAGCAGGTACATTAGCATACAGAAAAGCAATAAACGCTGTATCTAATCCTGATGAATTTGATATCAATATGTTAGTATTACCAGGTGTTATCCACAGATTACACTCTTCAGTAACTACTTTCGCTAAAGATATGTGTGAAGATAGACAAGATACATTCTTTGTAATGGATGCATCTGCATGGAGTGATTCAATTTCAACGGCTGTTAACGCAGTTCAAGCATTTGATTCAAACTATGTAGCATCTTACTATCCTTGGGTTAAGATACTTAATACAGATAAGAACAAACCAGTATGGGTTCCGCCATCGGTTGTACTTCCAGGCGTTATAGCATTTAACGACCAGGTTGCCGCTGAATGGTTCGCACCAGCTGGATTGAACAGAGGTGGATTAACTTCAGTAATTGAAGCTAAGACAAGATTAACGAGAGTTGAGAGAGATGCACTTTACGAAGGTAGAATGAATCCAATCGCTACGTTCCCTGGTCAAGGTGTTACTGTATTTGGACAGAAAACATTACAAGCTAAACCATCGGCATTGGATAGAATCAATGTAAGAAGATTGTTAATCGCAGTGAAGAAATTCATCGCATCATCTACTCGTTACTTAGTGTTCGAAAACAACACAGCAGCTACGAGAAATAGATTCTTATCAATCGTTAATCCTTATTTAGAATCAATCCAACAAAGACAAGGTTTATACGCATTTAAAGTGAAGATGGATGAAACCAACAACACTCCAGATGTAATTGATAGAAACATTATGGTAGGTGAGATATTCTTACAACCAGCAAAAACAGCAGAGTTTATAGTACTTGATTTCAATGTATTACCAACTGGAGCAGCATTTCCAGAATAGTATAAAATAAATTAGTTCCCCTTTTTTAAGGGGGACTAACTATTTTTTGAAATAAACTATATTTATATTAAAGAATTAGAAACGGAGAACATAAATGGCACAATTATTAGACCCAACAGAAGTAATGTTTACATCATTCGAACCGAAGATGTCAAACAGATTCATTATGTACATAGAAGGAATTCCAGCGTACTTAGTGAAAGCCGCTAACAGACCAGAAATAGCAAATGGTAAGGTTACAATCGACCATATCAATGTTAGAAGATATGTAAAAGGAAGAAGTGAGTGGAGTAGTTTAACTATATCATTATACGACCCAGTAGTTCCATCAGCAGCGCAAGCAGCAATGGAGTGGGTAAGATTACACCACGAATCAGTAACAGGTAGAGATGGTTACTCCGACTTCTATAAAAAAGATATCACATTTAACAGTTTGGGTCCTGTTGGTGATAAAGTAGAAGAGTGGACGTTAAAAGGAGCTTTCATCGAAACAGCAAAATTCTCAGACATGGATTATACTGGTGAAGATTTAGCAACTGTAGATTTAACACTTGCATACGATTACGCAATATTACAATATTAATTTCAGATTGTTATATTTATATATTAGAAATTAAATAATGAGAGACCTCAACAGAAATGTTGAGGTTTTTTCGTTTAATTAATATTATTTGTATATTTATATATGGTTAACCAATATTAAAAAAGTTTTAAAACGAGAAACGTTATGAGTAAAGAAAAATTACAAGATGATTACAAAGCACCAGTTTCCAATGAGGATATGGTGGAGCTCGCTAAACAACAATACGAGCAGAAAAAGGTTTCTGATTACAAATTTCCAACAGAAATCGTAGATTTACCTTCCAAAGGTCTTATATATTCTAAAGATAATTCTCTATCAACTGGAAAGATAGAGATGAAGTATATGACTGCTAAAGAAGAAGATATCTTAACTACCCAATCTTATATAAAAGATGGTTCAGTATTAGATAGATTATTTCAATCTCTTATTATATCAAATGGTGAAGGAACGCCTGTAAAGTATGTAGACCTTACTTTAGGTGATAAAAACGCTATTATGATTGCAGCTAGAATCTTAGGATATGGTAAAGATTATGAAGTAGAGATTGATGACCCAACACAACCAGGTACAAAACAAAAAGAAACAATTGATTTAACTCAATTTGAATCAACTGAGTACGATGGTTCAGGACAAACCGAATTGCATAAAAACGAATTTGAGTTTGAATTACCACAATCTAAAAGAAAAGTTACTTTTATGGCATTAACTGAAAGTAAGGAAAGAAAAATCAAACATCAATTAGAAGAATCCAAAAGAGCTTCTAGAAAGATGAAGGATAGAACTGATAAACAACTTACCATCAGATTAAAAAATACAATTGTATCTGTTGATGATGAAACAGAACAAAAAGCAATCAACCATTTTGTGGATAATGAATTATTTGCGGCCGATTCAAGGGCTCTCAGAACGCATATAAATAAAGTTATTCCAGATATGGATTTAACATATGAATTTATATCTGAAGAGACCGGGGAAAGGAGAGATATGCTACTGCCTATGGATTTAGGGTTTTTTTGGCCTCAATCATAGTTATAGAAAGCATTTACACTCTCACATTTTTGATTTGATATTCCACGGAAATGGTGGATTCACTTTTTCAGATGTTTATAATATGCCTGTCTGGGCTCGTAAATTCTATATTGGTAAAATAGTAGAATGGAAGCAAGAAGAGAAGAAAGCATATGATAAAGAATCTAAAAAAGCTAAAGCAATAAGAAGATAATATAATACCCAACAGATTTTTTGATGATTTGTTGGGTATTTCTATATTTATAGAATATAACAACGGGATATAATACTATGGCAAAGATAAAATTATCAGAACTTAAAAAAATGTTCACCGAAGCTGGGTTGGATGAAGGTATTTTTGATATATTCAAAAGTAAAAGTAAAAAACTACATCAAAAACTAAAAGGAATAGATAGTGATATCGAAAACGTAATCACTTCAGCGCCTGATAAAGCTACACAACAGAAATTAAGAAATCTAAACAATGCTCTTAAAGCATATGATGCTCAACGAAGAAAAATGGGTAGATAATTAGAAGTAATCTATGGCATCAGAAAAGAAAATAAAAGACCAACAGCGTTTCAACGAATCAGTTAAGGAAGAACTTAAACTGAGGGAGAAGGAACGTGGTGTGCTTAATTCACTTATTTCATTGGCTAAGGTCAAAGGTAAGATTTCTAACGATGCCAAACAAACACAACAGGATTTAGTAGCAAGTTTAACGGAAACCGCTCAATTAGAATCGGAATCTGAAAAAGTTAATGCTCAAATTGAAGCAGTACAAAAAGCTAAATTAGAATTAATAAAAGAAGCTGAAGAAAAGGGTGAAGCAATAAACGCCCATCTAATAAATCAATTAGATGCAACTGAAGAAATTCTAATGGCAAACAGAGAACGAGCTGCCATCAACGATGAATTGATGAATACCACAAAGAATATTCTTGGGTTGGATTCAGAATTAGAACGAGCAATAGCTAAGGGTGGTGTAGCCGCTCTTGCTATGAACAAAGCATTTGAAAATGTTGGAAAATCGTTATCATCTCACGTTGATGCATTGAAAGATATGGTAACTCAGCAAGGTTTAAGTGTTGGTGAAGCATTTGCATTAAAAGGTAATATTGATGCTGCCTCAATGAGTGTAACTGGATTCCTATATGGTTCAGACCAAATAGCAGCATCAGCACAAGCAATCACCGAAGAATATGGTAGTATTAACGCAGCAACTACTGATTTAATAAAAGGTGTTACTGAAGTAGCATCATTAACAGGTGATGCAACAACTGCACTAAAATTAACCGAAGCATTTGAATCAGCAGGTGTTGAAGCTGGTGATGTAAAAGATACAATATCTGATATAGCTAAAGAAGCAGGTGTATCAGGTAAAATGGCAGTAAAAGGTCTTGGTGACCAAATGTTTAGATTGGTTGGTGCTAGTGAAGAAGAATTAAAAACTATCATTGAAGGTAATATTGAACTTCAGAAACGTGGTATGACAATGTCTGATATCGAAGCTTTATCTAATAGTATGTTGGATATTGAAACTTCGATGAAAAAAGAAGCTAAGTTAAGAGCTATGACTGGTAAGGATATAGGCGCAAATGAAATGCGTAACTTAGCTTTAGCAAGACAACAAGCAACTTCAGCAGACGAAAGAAAACGTATTGAAACCCAAATGGCTGATTTGTTAATGGATAAGGTAGGTTCTGCAGAAGAATTTAATGATTTAAATTTAACAGAACAACGACTTACAGCCGAAGCATATGGCATGTCGGTTCAAGAGTTAACAACTAAAATCCAAACTGCAGAAAAGCAAAAAGAACTTACTGCTAAATATGGTGAATATGCTGGTTTTGTAGAAGGAGCGCAAGGATTCCTCACATCGAGCGCAAAGATGGCTGGTTCTATGGCAATGGAAATGGGTAAAGTTGTACTTAAAACTGCTATAATGAACAAAATGATGGGTGGTTCATCTGGAATTGGTAACATATTAGGTAGTGCAGCTGAATCAGCTAAAGGTTTAGGTAAAAATCTTTTAAACATCGGTAAAGGTGGAATGAAAGATATGGGCCAAAAAATAAAAGGTGGGGTAAAGGGGTTGTTTACTAAATCCGCCCCAACAGAGAACATACCAAAACCTGAAAAAATGACTGAAACGTTAGGTGATGGTGGTAAAGCAGCAGGTGGTGGTGGAATGAAAGAAAAATTCCAAGATATGGCTGAAGGTTTGAAAGCTATGGGTGATGGTAAAGTATTTGCTGGTATCGGAGCGGTAGCATTAGCAGGACCTGCTTTTATTATAGCACTTCCATCAATTCCATTCTTATTATTTATGGGATTAACTCCATTAAAACAATTAGAAACTAACTTTAGTGGATTGGCAACAGGTCTTAATAGTATGGCATCCACATTTATGGGTTCATTGGCTGTTGCAGCATTCGGAATAGCAGCAATTCCATCTATAGCATCAATTCCATTCTTATTATTTATGGGATTAACACCATTAGCACAATTAGCACCTAATTTCACATCATTATCAGTAGGATTAACTACTATGGCATCCACATTTATGGGTTCGCTTGCATTAGGAGCATTCGCAGTAGCAGCTGGGTTAGCAATAGCATCTATTCCATTCTTAATCGCTATATCATTATTAGGAATAGCAGCATCTGCTGGTTTAAGTGCATTGGGGATTGGATTAACGGCATTAGGAACGGCAGCCGCTAGTGGATTACCATTCTTAGGAATAGCATTGATAGGGGCATTAGGATTAGCTATGATTCCATTCGCAATCGCATTAAATATAGCAACACCAGCAATTGAAGCATTTGGTGGTGTAATAGTTGGGGTAATGGGAGCAATTCCACCAATCATTAGTGCAATCGCAGAAGGATTCGTAACTATGATGGGGGCATTATCTTTAGAAAATATTGGTGCATTGATGTTATTAGGACCAGCATTGTTATTAGCATCTGTTGGTATGATAGCATTTTCTGCCGCTATGTTGGTAGGTGGATTAGGTTCATTCTTTGGTGGTGGGATTATAGATGATATATCTGAACTAGCTATGATAGGACCTCAATTAGGTATGGCTGGTGAAGGATTGGCCGCAATCACAACGAATTTGAGTGAAGTAAGTGGTGTAATAGAAACTCTATCAGAATCACTAAGTACAATGGGTTCAGTTACAGCACCATTATATGGAGTTGCAGGTGGGTTATTTAGTATAGCGGGTGGTTTAATATCTATGGCTGGCGCTGGGTTATTAGCACTACCATTATTTGCGGCTCTTGGTGGTTTAGCAGCTATAGCACCTGTATTAGGTGGGTTAGGTTCATTATTTGGTGGTGGTGATGATGAAGCTTCCAACTCATCAGATAGTGGTGATTCCGATATGATAGATTATGATAGGTTGGCATCAGTTTTACAATCACAACCAATAGTATTAACAATCGATGGTAAGGCGGTACAAAAGATAACCGCAGTACAACGTAGACAGGGTAAAAATGCGAGGAGTTTTAGCTAATGGCACTTAAAGATATGAAATCGGATTTATCTAAATTTAGAATGCCAAAGAGTACACCTTTGGAATCTAAAGAAAGAGTTGATGTTAATAAGAACTTAAATAAAACACCACTTAGTGGGTTGGTAAAAGATGTCCCTGTAAAAACATCGATTTCACCAACAGCTGCAAAGACTGGTGTGAATCCTCAAAAAGTAAATCAATCAGAAAAGTTCAAAGGTGAAACAACACCTCAACCTATGGATAACTCAGAAAAGTTCAAAGGTGAAACAACTCCTAAGCCAATGAGTTTAGAAGAAAGATATTTAGGGCAGACAGACCCAACAATGGTTAACCAATCAGAAAAGTTTAAAGGTGAAACATCACCAAAGGAAGTTAACCAATCAGAAAAATTTAAAGGTGAAACTACTCCTAAAGAAATGAACAACTCTGAAAACTTCTTAGGTGAAACCTCACCAAAAGAAATGAATAACTCAGAACAATTCTTAGGTGAAACAACTCCTAAAGAAGCAAAAAACTCAGAACAATTCTTAGGTGAAACATCACCAAAGGAAATGAACAACCAATCTCAGTTCTTAGGTGAAACCTCACCAAAAGAATCTGATAAGAGTTCTAAGTTCTTAGGTGAAACAACTCCTAAGCCAATGAGTTTAGAAGAAAGGTTCTTAGGACAAACATCACCAAATGAGATGAACAACCAATCTCAGTTCTTAGGTGAAACATCTCCAAATGAGATGAACAACCAATCTCAGTTCTTAGGTGAAACAACACCTACTGAAGCAGATAAGAGTTCTAAGTTCTTAGGTGAAACAACACCTACTGAAATGAACAATAAAAGTAACTTCTTAGGAGAAACAACTCCTAATGAAATGAATATTCCAAATGGTGAAAAACCTTTAGGAGAAACTACTCCAAATGAATCAGATAGAAGTTCTAAGTTCTTAGGTGAAACAACTCCTGTAGAATCAGATAGAAGTTCAAAGTTTTTGGGTGAAACATCACCAAATCCAATGAATATTCCAAATGGTGAAAAAGGTTTGGGTGAAACAACACCAATACCAATGAATATTCCAAATGGTGAAAAAGGTTTGGGTGAAACAACACCAAATGATTTTTCATTTAAGAAGAAATTAGAAAACGAAGGAAAAGATTTTAAAGAAGTTAATAACTTATTAGATATTCACTCAGCTGGGTTCAATTCTAAGTTTGGTGGTGTTGAAGCAACTAAGTTTATTGGTGTGAATCCTGATAATACTATATTTGATAGTGCAAACTCATTATATTCTAATATAAGTGATAATAAGTTTACATTAGGTAAAACATATGGTAGTTCATATAATGATGCTGGTGGTATAAATTCAGGCGAAGAAGGATTTGGAATTGGTATGGGACATGCCAAAAGACAATCACCATCTTTCTTAGATGAAATGTACAATAAGTTTAATTTAAGAGATGATGCATTTAATTTAGGAACTGCAGCATTTGCACATCCATTAATTCTTAGAGGTATTCAAAGAAAAGGTATAAGTAAAGGTGAACCACAACGTTGGGGATTCGGAATACCATTAGATGATGGGTTAATGAGAGGTGGTATTGTTACAGCAGTTGAACGTTCTCTTATAGATGGTATCAGATTAGGTAAGTGGATGATTTCAGTAAATGGGTTACTATGGGGAATCAAAAACTTAGGATTACAAGCATCTAACTCAAATGTAGAAACTGTAACTGGTAAACGATTAACTAAAGTATGGACACCCGTAAATACACTCGCATCGGCAGTTGGTGGATTCTTAGGATTACATCCACGTAGACATGGTATATTACCATTACCAGAAGCTGCTAATCCTGAAAAATATGAAACTGTACAAAAAGCTAAAAAAGTAGCACAAATTGATGATATATCATTAGGTGTTGTGGGTATGGGAAATAGATTAGTTGGATTATACAATGAATCATTCCTTACAATGGGTAGTATGAGTACATCTTCTACCTTTAAAGGTACACCATTCCTTAGATTACAAGCACCTGGCGGACCTAATTCTGTATATGGTTTAATTCCTGGTGGAAAAATACCAACGAGAGGTGAAGATACTAGATTTGATGTATTTGATGGATTCACAGTTCAAAATCAATACAAACCAGTTGGTACAGACCCTTCAACCGGCCCATCGGCAGAGGCAAATTTTGGAATTCCATTTGATGAGAGTACAACACCATTAGCAAAGGAAATAAAAGATACAACTGATGAGTATAAACCAATATTTTCACCAGAAGGACCTAATAAAGGTAATGATGATACTACGGCAAATGGAAAAGCGGGTAGAATCTACAATGATGAAGAAACATATCCTACTTTAGAAACGGATAGAGAAGAAATTAGTGGTATTGGTTTAGATAAAGTTTACACATCAATAAAAGATGGTGGCGAGCTTGATGAAACGAATGAAGTACACAAAAAATACGATACCCCATTTGAAAAACTAAAAACTACAGATGGTGAATCTCATAACATAGAAAAATTAGAATCATCAGAACTAATTAAAGGATATGAAACGATTGCATATGGTAATATGCCTGAAAGAGTAGCTGGTGATACTGAAGTAAACGATTTTAGAAGTTTATTAACAGGTGATGAAAGCAAAAGAGCAAGTAAAGCTGGATATGCAGATAATTCAATACAATCTAAATTTGGATTTACCAATCCTGGTAAAGTTGGAGCAGATAGAACAGATTACACAACATCTCACGCAGCTGACCCTATCCAATCTGGAGCTATAGATGCAGCTGAACAAAATGATTTAGTTAAATTAATATTTGATAAACATGGTGGTGGTTCTAAACTACAATTCAGAGGTACAGTTACTGGTATCACAGAAACATTCTCACCATCTTGGGAAGGAATGCAATATAATGGTAGAGCTGATTCGGCATTTAAGTATTCATCATTTGAAAGAAGTATAACTTTTAATTTCAAAGTTTATCCAACATCCAAAGCTGAATTAAAACCATTATATTCAAAATTACAAAGATTATCTACAATGACAATGCCTACTTATGGTAATGGTACTAAAGGGTATGGTGGTATCCTTTTAGATTTTACTTTAGGTAATTTATGGGTTAAACATTTATCATTTATTGATTCGTTATCATACTCATTCTCAGATGATGTACCTTGGGATATTGATGAAGGAGCATCTATGGGTATTGATGTAGCAATAGGATTGAAATTACTAAGTAATGTAGTACCAGAATACAATTCAAAGGTTTACGATTTGGGTGGGATATAAGATATGAAAAATAGATACGAAAATATAGAATTACTAAGAACTGAATTAGGTAAAAGATTCAAAAAAACTATCAGATACCCAAAGATGTCAAAAGAATCACAAGATATGTACATCATATCAATACAAGGTGATAGATTAGATAATCTTGCATACAAATACTATGAAGATGCAAGACTGTGGTGGATATTAGCTAGAGCTAATAATTTAGGTAAAGGTGATATGGAAATTCCGATTGGTACACAATTAAGAATACCATATAACTATATAGCTATTTTAGATGAATACAACGAACTAAACAAATAAAAGGTAATAAGTTATGAAATTTGACCAAAATTTTCCCGGCCCGGTAGATGATGAGTTTAAAGCTAGAGAAAAAGCTATAGCCGGTAAAGCTATAAAATGGAACTATGATAAATATGCATATTGTACCATCCAATCTACGGGAGAAAGCTTAACAATTATCGCATCTGAACAGAAATTAATATTAGGTGATGGTGCCGCATATAATAGAAAACCACATATCAACTTATATACTACTGAAGGTGGTGTTCGTAAATTTAAACCTCAATTAAAATCCTGTAAAATCACAAATGAAGGTGGGCAGGATTATACTGATTCATACCTTTACAATGTAGAATTTTCATTTACAGTATTCACTCAAGCTGATTTGAATGCAGCAGAAGCTACGTTTATGAGAGTAGGTGGTGGAATTAGAGTAGATTTTGGTTGGAAAGGTCTTGAGGGTGTTAATAAAGGTTTTGTTGAAGCAAATATATTTAATTTTGATTTTAGTATGAACGATGATGGTTCATTTGATTGTAACATAAAAGCAATGTCTCCTGCAGGATTATGGAGTGGTGAGGATATGGCCTCTGTAGATAATGAAAAAGTTGATAATGATGAAGAACCAACAAACTTTCTTTCAAGTTTAGAAGCTAAATGTAGAGAAGCTTTCGGATTAGATTCAGATGATGGACCCGATTCGGTTAGTGATTTAGGTAATAATAAACTTAGAGTAGAAGCAAAAAAACTCGGTGGATTAGAATGTGTATTTGGGGCGGCAGAGTTGATTATAGAGCCAGGATTTTGGAACGATGATGAACAATATATATTCTATACAACTATAGGAACTCTTATAAGATACATAAATTCAAAAGGTGATACTGATAAGAATACATATAAGGTTCAGCAGGGTGGAAAAACAGCATCATTTCCTAAAATTGAATGTTTGGGTTCAGCAGACCCTAAAGATTTCTTTTTACCAGGATTTCAAGGAAGTTATGGAGACCCATCTGATGGTGGTAATGCAAAAAACTTTTCGAAATGGGGAGAAAACTTAGAAAATGGTGCAAGTTACGATACTAGTGATATTGAAAAGATAGCAGTATCATTTCCGTTTTTAACAAAAACATATCAAAGTATGGCAGATAAAACAAAGACTGTTGGTGGATTTAAACAATCAGTAAAAATCGCAGAGTTTTTAAAAACAATATTTGATAGATTAGAAAATGTAACAGGCGGATTGGTAACATTATCTGCAATTCCATTAAAGGGTGGGCAACCATTACAACCTGATAATCAAAAACCACCATTTGATATAACGATAATGAATAAAAAGATGATTGAGAACGCCACAGGCCCAAAAGCATTTACATTCAAAACTTTAGCTAAAGATAGTATAACTAAAGCAGTGTCGTTAAGTAGTGAATTTGATGCCGATTATATATTAATGGCAACTAAAGCTAATATTGAAAAAGGTACATCTAATGGACACTTTTTAACAAAACCAAAAAAAGGGCCTTATCCACAAAATGGAGCTTTAAAAGAGCCTCCAAAGGTTGAATCTTCAGATATATTAGATATGAGAAATGAGATGGGTGATAAAGGTGCATCGCCTGAACGAATAACTGCTTATGGAGATGCATGTAGAGCATATATTATACAAAACTCAAAAGCGGATAGTAATTTAGCAGAAGGTAGATATGGTGAAATACAATATACGTTGAATCTTAGTGTTACAATAGATGGTGTTTGGGGAATCCCATTTTTAGCACCAATCAAAATTGATAGAATGCCTTCAGTATTTAATACTAAAGGTGTATTATTTACTGTAATCGCAGTAAACCACGAATTTGATGGTAAAGGTGGTTGGGAAACTTCTTTAGAAACTGTAATGAGGATACCATAATGGCACGTAACGAATTTAAAAGAAATAGGGTTTATTATACTAAAGCTCAAATCACAGATGGATTAATTACTCAAGGTGGTGAGTGGATGTTTATAGATGGTATGGAATATATTGGGCAATATCATTCATATACTACAGGTGAAGTATTTTCTGAAGCTAATTTTGTAGATGGTAAATCAAGAATGTTAATACCATATGTAGATGTAAAATCTGTTGGATTAAAAACATCAGAGGGTATGGATTTAGCTAAAAACTTTTTATATGATGGAGTAAAATCATTAGATATTAAAAAACAAACAATGCCAAATAGAGATATAGAAGGTATTACAGATAAAGATATCAAAAATGGATTTATGATAAGATATTTTGGATATAGATATGATGATTCTTGCATAGAACTAAATAAAGAAAAATTCAACCAAATAGGTTCGGATGAGGGGTTATCAGGTGTAATTTATAAAAAGTTAAAAATAAAATGGAAAATAACAGGCCCAATTCACGATACTTTCGATGAAAATGGTAAAAAATTAGAATCAGGTGTTTTTGATTCAAACAAAAGAAATGTAGCATTAATTTCGGAAAAACACCCATCAATAAAACTCAAACTATTAGATTACACAGAATTTCACATCCTATAACACTATGAATCCAAAAAAAGATATTAGCACAATCATATATATTCTACTAATGGTAACATTCTTCATTATTGGTATTTGTTAATAACTTTGTTGAAAACTTAACAATTTCTTAACATTAAAATTTGGTAAATCCAATAAAAAGTCGTATATTAGTAGTGTAATAAGGGTTGAGAGTTTAATCCACTAATAATTAAAAAATGAATAAAATAAAAGAATTTGAAAAGAGTATTAAAGGAGTTAAGTTTACTCCGGCTCAAAAAAAGATTGTTGATTTAATCCTTAAAGGATATGAAATCAAAGTTGTTAACAAACACCATATGAGTGGTGGTCAGATGATGTGGAAATCTCCACATTCAGATTATTTAGAGCATGCTGGTAAAGTTTACAAAGCATTTTTCAACGTTTTCTACCAAATCAAAAAACAAAAAGGAATCGAAGTTCCTACTAAATTATTTTGTAGTTAATTTGGTAATTACAAAAAAGTTTTGTATATTTGATATATGATTGAATTTCTTAAAGAAGGAAATATCTCAATGGATAAGGTATATGTTCACCCTATATGGGAGAGCATATCGGTACACCCACATAATGATGGGTTATCTTTGTTGTATATATACGATATAGAAGGTGATAGAGAGGTTCTAATCAACTTAAACAATATCGACAACCATACAACCACATTAGATAAATTCACCTTTAAATTCAACGAATCCTATGTTTATGATAACAAATCACTTCTAAACATTCTTCAGCTAGATAACTCAGTTGATGCAGGATTAATAAAGTATTTACAATCGAATTCCCAACTCAAATCTACCCCAACACCAACACATACGTTTTATGAACGTAGATTCAGTTCCTTTAAAGGGGTAAACAACCTTATTCCAATATCTAAACATATAGAAACCATCAGAGATATTAGAAACGAATTCCTATCGTATTACGATTTGGGTTGGGATTCGGATTGTGTGAAGAAATTTGAAAATTTCTATATTAAGTCATTACATAAAGTAGAACAAAATGGGATACATACTACAAATGGGTTAGAGTGGACTCAATATCACCCATTCACAACAACATCACGTCCATCAAACAACTTTGGTGGGGTTAATTATGCTGCACTTAATAAAGATGATGGTAGTAGAGATAGATTTGTTAGTAGGTTCGAAGGGGGTAAACTGATTCAATTTGATTATGATGCTTATCATCCTCGTATTATCGGTAAGATGGTAGATGAACCTATTCCGATGGATGTAAGTGGACACCAAACCTTAGCAGATATGTATGGAGTACCTTACAACGATTCAAAAGCAATTACATTCCGACAATTGTATGGTGGAGTACAATCGGAATATCTACATATTCCGTTGTTCTCTAAAGTTTCACACAAAATTGATAAAATGTGGATGGAATTCAATCGTAGAGGGTATGTAACTACTCCATTAGGTAGAAAGTTATCAAAATCTAACTTAAACGATATGAATGCTAACAAACTATTTAATTATATGTTACAGGCAACTGAAACAGAACTAAATATGAAGATTTTGAGTAAGGTTATGGAGTTTTTGAAAGATAAACGTTCAAAAATGGTTTTATATACTTATGATTCATATTTATTGGATATACACTCTGATGATTTTAACAGTTTACAGAATTTAAAGATACTTATAGAAGGGAATGGATTTCCTACAAAAATAGAAATCGGAGATAGATATTCTGAGATGAAATCTATAGATATAAAACAAATGGATAAGATATGAACGAATTTCTTAAAGAAATAACTAGGTTATGGTGGGTTGAGGTTGGAACAGAACTACAAAATCCTTTATCCGAAAAATCCATAAGAGGCCTAAGAAAAGTATTAAAAGAAGAATATGATTTCGATTCAGAAGTAATCGAATACATCATAGAGTCTGCAGTAAAAACACCTACAAACTTCCATTTAGGTGGTGATAGAACTTCAGGTATGGTAGTGGGTACAAATGATACCGCCGTATCTGCACATCTACATACCGATGATAACGAAGGGGAAGATGTAGTAGAAGAAGAGGAAAACGATGAAAAAGATGATAAACAATCTAAAGAAAGACCTGATAGTGGGGATGATAAAGAAAAAGTTAAAAAAGACATTGGACAAAACGCTCTCACTTCTTACGAAAAAGAAAAGTTAAAAGAAATTGATGATAAGTTGTTGAAACATAAATTAATGAATCCAACAACTAATAACCTAAATCAAGTATCAACATTATTAGGTAAAAAGAAATCAGACCCAAAAGCATTTGCTATAGCAAAAAGTTGGTTAGGTGACCAAGGTGTAGCTGATGATGATATTGAAAAACAATCAGATAACTCAACTGATGATA
>VMHT01115771.1_pt1 | contig 20091 bp, 15 predicted proteins | sample 4693611 | NCBI WGS metagenome assembly VMHT01 (sample SAMN12280063, study PRJNA550983) | marine metagenome | isolation source: seawater sampled from same location over 5 years 0.02-0.2 micron viral filtrate | place: USA: collected off the coast of southern California halfway between the port... ...
GCTTTTTAGCTGGTTCCGGTACAATAGATTTAAAATTTAAGATTGGTTCGGCTACTACTATATATAATGCTGAAAGTCCTCAGTTGATGATTTTCAATAGTCCTAATATTATTCAGTTTACTAGGCAAGTACCTATTTCTGAAAGTGACCTTCGTGGATTAGTGCCTCCAATATTAAGGGCTCAAGGCGGACCTAAAACATTAATCAGATTGGGAGATGATCAGTCAGGTGGAACAGGAAGTGTTAAAAATCTTTATAGACATTTTGAAGGTTTAGGACAGATGTATAACTTACAAGGTACTACTGATAGATTTTCAAATACAGAAAGTGATTGGCAAAACGTATTAATAGAGCATACGTTCAAAGAAGTATTGAGTGAGATACAAGGCGAAGTTGATGTAGCTGAAGAAATTGGCTTACAAAAAATAACTACAAATACTGATAATATTAATACGTCTTCTGAGAATTTAGTTATTGGAGGAGCTCTTCAAATTCAAGACCCCATAGGTGTTAATGATGTTAATGATATATCTGATGAGACAACAGGCAATTTATTTAATGATTGCCCTCACGCTCCGGCTGTTTATATTAAAGAAGAAGATTTAGAAAACCCTGGTACGTACGCATATACACGAGCCTTCTCAACATTTGATGGACCATGGACCGCAGATTCTTCAGCCGGTAAAAAACACATTAGAACATTTGAAACGGTTGACCAAAGTAATCCTTCATTTGTTACAACTATTAATATTGGAAAATTAGAGTTTGAAGATAGAATTGTAATTGAAGATTACGCAAGTAGACATATTGTAGAACCTACTCTAGCTCAAGAATCAACTGCTGGAACTATATACGCAGAAAATAGAATAAATCAGCCTGCAGGATCATTTACATCATCTCTAAATTCTCCAAGAAGTACCGGGTTTACACATAAAATGCCAATTGTTATAAAAGAAAAGGATATTACTACTGGAGAAATAAATGATGTTATTTATTTCCTACTCTTAAAAGGACCATTGACATAACTTTGGATAAATACTTACATGAGCACTGACAAACTATTTAAAACAGAAGGGTTGTTATTAAAAAACAACTTCAAAGAAGTTCCAAATAAAACTCAAGGGCTTACTAACATTTTAACTCAAGCGTTTGGTGATTACACATATGATGATATTTCAATTGTTAATGGAATATCAACGTATGGAGAATTAGGAAGTAATGGTGATCTTAAGTTTAAAGGGGTTCGCGAATATAATCGTCTTACTGATATTGAAACTGATGATTTATCAAAACCCGCGATTAATGGAGTTTTTAGAAAGGCCAATCCATTTCAAACAATTAAAAATCAGTTAGATAAAGTATCGATTCAATTAGGAGAAGCTTTTGAAACTGGTGGTGGTGATGGTCTTCTTGCTCAGTATTATAATTGGCCAGATGTATATGGAGATGCAACAGATATACGTTCTGAAGGTGGAGGCTCTTTTGTAGCAGAGCAAACAAATTACTTTACGCCAAATACTGCTGTAGCTCCTTCTGATTCTGAAGCTTTTTATGAATTTGATGAAAACGATTTAAATGGTAAGCGAATAGTAGCAGAAGAAATTGCCTTTAAGGCTGGTGTTTTTAATTATTCAGGCCGGCAAGGGTTTCACCCAACAATAGTTAACACTTCCAATAACGCAGGAATCGCAAAATTCTCAGGCTACTTTAACCCTGGGTTCTTCGACTATGGAGATGGTATAAGTACACGTATTGGTGGTGATAATACAACTGATAGAATTTTAATTACAACAAACTCAGGCAGATATAATAACTCCGCATTTAGTAAAATAGCACGAACATCTACTCCAATAATAATGAAGTTTTGGGAAGTTGACCAGACAACTGGAATACGAATTACTTCAGACGATAACCCTTTATTTGTCGCACGATATGCGCCTAGTTTAAATAGTAATAATCCTAAGTTTGATGACGACTCTGATGATGATGGTCTTACTGATGGTAATAACCCTCCAGCATATTATTTTGTTAAAGCAAATAGCGGTGGTATTAATGACCAGTTTCAATCTCCGAATGACATTCATGGTAATAATGAAATAACCAATATGTCGTATCAAAAAGACGGAGTATATGTGGTTGCGCCAATTCAAGATGGTAGAATGACTAGACCTACATCTGAAAGAAACAAATATTTAAACCCATTTAAGCCAAATACATTTTATTCAATGGAGATGTATTTTATCTTAAGTCCTCGAGTAGCCGATGAAGTTAAAGATAGAAGAGTCTACCTTGAAGGATATGATAGGTATAATGATAGACCTCAAACTTTACACTCTCATCATTTTTGGTCAGAAAATCCGCTTTCTAGCAAATTTAAAAAAGGTAAGTTGTCTGAAAAGATAAAATTTGGAATACCAAGATCAGGAACTAACCTAGCAGGTAACTCAACCCGAATTGGAACTATTAACCAAACTGAAGATGGTAATCCTAAAGATAATACACCTTCGTTTCTTTCACATATAAATTCAGTTGGAAATGACAATTATGCTGGGGCTGATAATCCAAGAAAAACTAATTATAAAAGATTGTTTTCTGACCAACGAATTTTTATTACATACAAAGCTCCACACAAATGGAACGAAATTTTTAGAGGAGATTGGCTAGCTCCTAACTTTGGTCCACAGGCAGGTGGAGGCGTCGGTGATGCCTTTCACAAATATCATTATGTCGCATGGAATTTGCCAAAAAGAACTCCAAAGGGAATTAAGGCAGCATCAAGACAAGAAGGAGATAAAGAAGTACCTAGAGTTGGTAATTTATTAATCGATGCAAATTCTCCAAAACCACGAAATGTTAAAGGTGGAGATAGTGGTAGTGTTTTTGATTCCTTTACTTATATTTCAGGGCTTAGTGATGCAGATGATAACAAATACGCATATCTAAGTAAACCAACAACAGGTATTCATAAAAAGAATATTGGTAATGAGACTAGAACAAAAGTTCAGATCATAGATCATAATGGTTTGAAAGGATACGGATGTGGAAGAATTGTTAAACTGGAAGATGGCCGAAATCAATTACATGTTCCAGGTATTCAAGATTATAATTGTCCAAGAACATTTTATGATGGTCCACCATTAGGGCTACGAGATATTATTATTTTTGAAGATTACGACGATACACCATTTATACAAGTAAGTGATACTTCGCCTAATGGCACATATGTTGTTATGAGGTCAAGTGAAAAACAATCTAAACCTGCAATTGATGGATTTCCACCTGAAAGTACACAGAGGCCTGGAAGCCAGCATACTTTAGAAAATTTAAATTTAAATAATGGGCATACTGATGTCGATGGCCAAGGCGATAAGAATTTAGGAAAGAATTTCTTTGTATATCATCATAGAGGGCTAATTGATAAATCACTTGACTCTTATTGTGTATTTCCTGATGTAGTAGCTGATGGAGAAGTTATTGAGGCAAAGGCAATCGACGATGCTGATATAGGAGCTACAAAAATTGAAGTTGACCGAAATGATATTTCAACATATTCTGGTTCACGAAAAGTAGTACCGGATTCTCCAAGAGACTCATACGGTAATAGCATTCAGTTTGGGGTTTGGGGCAAGAACATAGACGTGAATGGTGACCTTCTTCCAAATGGTACACTCATTAATGAATATTATAATTATAAGGTTTTTCCAAGACAAGTATTCACCACAACAATGGCAGGTAGCGGTCCTCTTAAATGGGAATTGAGACAAACTGGATATAATTGTCCTCGTCCTATTGAAGGTGATGCTACAAATCTTTATGGGTCACCACATCCAGGTGATTATTATTTTCAGGCTGCTGGAACTGGTAACGAAAACCTTCGACTTATGTGGCACAGAGGCACGAATAAAGACAAATTTTATGGTGGGGGTAATTGGAGAATTTTTGATGGAGTATTCAGAACAGGTGAGGGAGAAAGTTTAAATGGTAATGCATTGGCATCTTGGTCATCTACCAGTAGTAGACAACTATTGCCGACAGGAGCTCCAGCTTCCATAAGTACTGATACTTCAGTAATCGTAGGACCTTCCAGTAATTATACATTATATACAAACTCCGCCCTTGATGATCAAACACACATAATCGGTCACGATTCACCTAATGTTCCTGTGGGATTGGGATTGTTTGAACCTGATGCTCCATATGAAGTTCAACCTTTAACCAGTGTTGTTAAAGTTGGATTTGGTGTTACAATTTGTAAAGATGCGACTAAAGCAAGTTTAAAATATCAATGTTTCAAACCAACTAACACTGCACCTCCATTCTTATCAACCGCAACTGGACTGAGAACAATACCTGAAGGCCTCACTGATTTAAATGTTGACGCAGTCAACTCGGTTAAAGTATCATATGCTTCTCCGCGCGCAGGGGAAATAACAAACCCTCTATCAGAGTTTAGATTCGGTCCTATAACAAAAGTAGTATGTTCATCATTCTTTGCATCTGGTAATTATGGAAATAATAGCCCGGGTGTTAATCAAGTACCCGGCTCTGACTTTTTTCACAACACAAGTGTATCACAACATGGAATTGTTATCACCGAAACTGCAACAGGAAATACTACTATTACTCAGCCGGGTACCACTATTCCTGCCGGCCACACGGCTGAAGGGGTTTATTTTCAACCGGGTGGTATAATTGGAAATGTTTCAGATGATGTTTATAATAGACTTATCGAGTTTGAAAATATTACTCAATTTGGTCAGGTTCAAAGATTTCAATTAATAGGTACAACCCGCCCCGACACAAGCCTATTATAATATAAATAGAGATAATTATGGCAACTTATTCAAACATTTTTATAGACCAAGGTTCAACCTTTACATTTACTGTAGATTTAAATGAAGTAACAAGTGGAGCTGACGCAACTTTAACAGACTTTGTTGGAGCGGGTCGAATTAGAAAATCTCATGGTTCTATTAATTCTGCTGCTACCTTTTCTATTGTAGGAGATGTATCAGGCGCAACAACTTTTACTTCAAGTGATAAAGGAATTGTAGTATCATTAACAGCCGCAGAAACATCGACAATAAAAGCTGGTCGATATGTTTATGATATTGAAATTAGAAAAGCATCGACTAATGAAGTTAACAGAGTATTAGAGGGTCAGATTGAAATTACACCAAGAGTAACACTTTCAACGGAGACCTAATCTATGTCAATTAAAGCATCAATACGTTCAGCTGGTACAAAGGTTACAGCAAACACGGTCGGAATCATTCCGGTTCTTAATGGAAACACCACTCTTAATGGTGCATTGACAATTAGTGATAATTTAAATGTTAATGGAAACATTATAGGTGATAGTTTAACATTAATCGATTCACCAACAGGTGGTGAACTTAGAGTACGTTCAGCCGGTACAGATGCTCAAGAATCTTATGATAATATAAGAATAGAAGGTAGTGATAGTATTTTAAAAGGTGGTGAATTTAAAGTTCATAAAGTAGTATATGATTCTACTGGTGTACAAGAAATACAAAACAATTATCAGTTTTCATATACAACTGGAAGTACCGATGTATATGCATTTAACAATCTTTCACATGGTGATGGCAACGCAGCTGGACCATTAAGAATCGATGCTAAAGGTGCTAATGCAGCATTTAATTTAGAGGGAACTGGGGGTTATGGGACTGCCGCTTCTACAGCCACAATTAAAGCAACAGATGGTGATGCTAAATTAATTGTTCAGTCTCAACACACCGGTAGCTCATCTATTGAAACAAAAACGGATGGTGGAACAATCTTTAAAACTACAGGAGATTCAAACACACATGAGACGGGAACGATTCAACTTGGGGGCTCAAGTGGATTTAAAATCCAAAGAACTTTTTCTGACCCTAATTATCTTCATTCTATAACTGCACCGAATTTATCGATTGGACCCGCAACATTAGAAAGTCCAATGACAACAGGAGCTATCACAGTTACTAGAGCTGGAGCTACTTATGCTAATGCTCCTCGATTAGATTTAATAGATAGTGATGGTACAAATCAGAGATGTTCATTTATTAATAGTGGCGGAAATCTTCAATTAGAAGCTAGAAATGGTTCTGGTAAAGGTATAATTAGTTTTCTACAAAATGCAGGTGGAGTTCGAACCACCGCGATGAAAATTAGTAGCGGAGGTAAGGTTGGTATTGGAGTGGCTGGTGGTAATGTTTTAGAGGATTTTCATGTAGGTGGTAATGGAAGAATAGACGGAAACTTTTATGCCGATATTGGTTCTAATACATTTACAGTAAGAGCTGATACAAATAATGTTGGTGTAGGAACCGGTGCACCATCTTCATCTTATAAATTTGTAGTTGCTGGAGATTCACGATTTACTGGAAGTGGGATATTTGGAGCAACAGCAACAGGAGGTACTAAAGGATTACAGAAACATTATTGCTATACTAATAATGGTGCTCTTCGACTTTTTAGAACTAATTCAGCCACTGATAGTATTACAATGAAATACCATTCTGCTTCGAATAATGAATTTGTAATTTCTCAGGCTGCAGCTACTTCTAGCGCTAGTAGCGTTATTAAATTTGAAACTGTCACTACAAAATTTATTTCTAATGTAGATGTTGGTGCTAACGGAAATCCTAAAGCTCTAATGATTCGTGATGGTCGTGATTCTGCAGATGGAATTAGGTTTACTCATACCGGTGTCGCCGATGAAGTTCAAATGGGAATGTATGGTTCTTATAGTCATGTAGACCAAGGAAGGTTTAAAATAACCCATAAAAATGGCAATGACGCAAATACAGTTATATTAGAGGTAGAGAAGAATGGAACAGATATTACAATCTCCAAACCGACCACGATTACTCAACAACTTAATCTTGGAACTAGTGTACCAGTATATTTATCTAACGCCGCAGCAAAGAATGGGGGTCTCGTTAACGGAGATGTTTATAGAAACTCTACTGGACAATTATTCATAGTATATACATAACCTTATAAATAGAATAAAGGATTTAAATGGCAAAACCAACTAGCAGAGCTACATTAATTGATTATTGTTTACGGAACCTCGGAGCTCCTGTAATTGAAATTAATGTAGATGAAGACCAACTTGATGATAGAGTTGATGATGCTATTCAGTATTATCAAGAATATCACGGAGATGCAGTTGTACGTAGTATTCGTAAACACAAAATTACAGACTCATCTTTAACAGTTGATTCAACCACTGGATTTAAAGTTGGCGAAACAATAACAGGTGGTACTTCTGGCGCAACTGCAAAAATTGCTGAAGTAACAGATTCAACCACTATTCGATATAAAAATGTTGATGTTGTTAATACATCATTTACGACCGAAGTAATTACTGGAAGCGCTTCAAGCTCAACTGCAACCATCGCATCCGTTACTAAAGGTGATATAGAAAACAAATATATCGATATACCAAACACTTTTCTTTCTGTCAATAATGTTTTTGATATTGTAACTCAGGGTTCATCTTCTAATATGTTCTCGGTAGACTATCAATTACATTTAAATGATATATTTGATTTGGGTGGACCTTATGGCGGTGGATTAGTTAACTATGAAATCACAAAACAATATATGTCTCTTATTCAAAGAAACATTAATGGTGTATTTGAAAAAATAGAATATACACGTCATAAGAATCGAGTAAATTTCCATAGTGATGAAACATTAACCAATTTAGGAAAAGATAAGTACATTATTTTTGATGGCTATGAAGTAGTCGACCCAGATACTTTTGCTGATGTATATAATGATAGATTTTTAAAAAGATATACAACTGCTTTAATTAAAAGACAATGGGGTTTAAACCTTATAAAATTTGAAGGCATGCAACTACCAGGTGGTGTTACATTAAATGGCCGACAAATTTTTGACGACGCGAAAGAAGAAATCGATAAACTAGAAGAGGAAATGATTCTCGCCCACGAGATGCCTCCTCACTTTGTTATAGGTTAAATATGTTATGCCAAGAAATGTATACTTTAGTCAAGGGACAACAGGAGAGCAAAATCTCTACGAAGACATTACCATAGAAGGTTTAAAAATCTATGGGCATGATGCCTATTACATTCCCCGTAAGATAGTCAACGAAGACTCTATTTTCAACGAAGACCAATTGAGTTCATTTGGTTCTTCATATATGATTGAAGCATATGTTGCTAATGTAGATGGTTATGAAGGTGAAGGTGATTTACTTTCTAAGTTTGGTCTTGAAATCAAAGACCAAGTAACACTGGTTATCGCAAATCGTCGATGGGAACAATTAGTAGGTCGCCACGTTGCAAGTGATACTGATTTAGATAGGTCTGTTACTCGAAGGCCGATGGAAGGTGACCTTGTATATCTTCCTTTTGCAAAAGGTTTATTTGAAATTACTTTTGTTGAGGCAGAAGACCCCTTTTATCAATTACAAAATCTTCCAACGTTCCAACTAAAATGTGAGCTCTTTAAATATAGTGGAGAAGATATCGACACTGGAGTGGATATAATTGATACATATGAAACTCAATTTGCAGATAGACAAAGATTGACTTTAGGGGCTGGATCAGGTGACTATCACATTGGAGAAAATATTTCACAAATTATACCTGATGAGTCTACTGGAGGTACACGAACTATATCGGCTGAAGTTGCAGAATGGGATTCTGTCAATAAGTACTTAACTGTATACGGAGTACAAGGATTTGATGATTCGCCAGGTATTACATTTGTACCTGATGGAAACAATATTATAGGAGAAACATCTGGTGCAAGTTATGTAATAACAAACATTGGAGCTGATTTATCCACTGACTTGGCTCAGATGGAATCAGTAGACCCAGATTCAGATAACTCAGAATTTGAAACAATAGGAAACAACTTTATCGACTTTTCAGTAGATAACCCATTCGGATTACCAAATGCTTAGCGGAAGACCATATTATAATCAGACTATTCGAAAATGCGTTGCAGTTTTTGGAACGATATTTAACAATATCCATTACACTAAACCAAGTAAGGCAAAGGAAAGAGTACCCATTGCTTATGGTCCAGCACAAAAGTTTTTATCTAAATTAACAGATGGCGGAGCTGGTACTAATAGATTATCTTTGAAATTACCAAGAATGTCTTTTCAGATTACTTCGATTGATTTTGACTCAACTCGTCAATTAAACAAATTAAACAGATTAAAATATTCAGATAGTCCAGGTGGTAGAAATACATTATTTCAAGGAGTGGCCTATAATGTTGGAATGGATTTAGTTATTATTGGTAAAGACCAAGACACTGCTTTACAGGTTTTAGAACAAATAGTTCCAACCTTTAAACCCGACTATACAGTTGCGATTAAAGATATGCATAGACCCGGTTCATCAATGGATGTACCTATAGTTCTTCAAAGCGTTAGTGTTGATGATGACTATGAAGGTTCTTATGAAGATACAAGAGTTTTAACATATACATTAAGTTTTATAATGAAAGTTAACTTCTATGGTGAAGTTATTAAATCACCGATTATTAAAACAGCAGAAGCATATTTTCATACATCACCAACTCCACCTGCGCCTTCAGTAATGATAACAGATGCCACACCAGAAGCTGGAGTCAAAATAACAACAGGAGCAACTGATACAGAGTCTAGCTTTACAGCTACAACTACTTTTGGATTTATAAGTCCGAGTTTTAGATTATGAGTAAAAAAGATAAAATGAGAGATGCTTTGGCAGCTAACTTACCAGTCAGACCAGGGGTAAAATTAGTATCAAGGCAAGAAGATATTATTCACGATACAGAAACCGATGTTCATCTTGTTAGAGAAACTCTAAAAGATTTAATTGGTAAGTCTACTGAAGCATTAGAACACCTATCAGTAATAGCCTCTGAAACTGAACACCCTCGAGCATTCGAAGTTCTTTCTAATATGATAAAACAGACCGGAGATTTGACCGGCGAATTACTTGATGTACAAAAGAAAAGAAAAGATATCACTCAAGGAAAAGACGCAATGTCAAATACTACGACTAACAACGCGATCTTTGTAGGTTCTACACAAGAATTACAAAAAGCCTTGAGAAAAACAAAAAAGGCTATAGATGTCACAACCGAAGACTAGTACTGGATATTTAGGAAACGCGCTTGTAAAAAGAGATGGCGTAGAACATCCATATACCGAAGAAGAAGTACAAGAATATTCTAGGTGTATGGAAGACCCGGTTTACTTTGCATCAAAATATATTAAAGTAATAAATCTTGATAAAGGGTTAATGCAATTTAAACCCTATGACTATCAAAGAAAGATGTTACAGCATTTTAATGATAATCGATTTTCTATTATTCTTGCATGTCGACAATCAGGCAAGTCTATTAGTTCAATCATTTATATTCTATGGTATGTGTGTTTTCACCCTGATAAGACTGTTGCTATTCTTGCTAATAAAGGAGCCACCGCGCGCGAGATGCTTTCTCGAATTCCGTTAGCTTTAGAAAACTTACCTCACTTTATTCAGCCTGGAGCAAAGGAATTAAATAAAGGCTCGATAGGATTCTCTAATAATTCAAAGATAATTGCAGCAGCAACATCCGCATCTTCTATTCGTGGTCTTTCAGTCAACTTACTATTCCTTGACGAGTTTGCTTTTGTCGAAGGAGCTAATGAGTTTTATACTTCCACATATCCTGTAATTACAGCGGGTAGTGAAACAAAGGTGATTATTACCTCGACTGCAAATGGTGTTGGAAATCTTTATTACAAATTATATGAAGGTGCAAAAAGAAAAGATAATGACTTTAAATCTTTTCGGGTTGATTGGTGGGATGTACCAGGTAGAGATGAGGCTTGGAAAAAACAAACAATAGCTAATACATCTGAATTCCAATTTGAACAAGAATTTGGCAATAACTTTCTTGGTACATCAAATACTTTAATAGCTCCTACGTGCTTATTAGGAATGAAATCATTCAGTCCTATTCATTGGAAAGACAATATAAAATATTATGAAGACCCGATACCTGGTCACATATATGTTTTAACTGTAGACGTGTCAAAGGGTAGAGGACAAGACTATTCTACATTTAATATTATAGATGTAATGCCTAATCACTTTAAGCAGGTAGCTACGTTTAGAGATAATGTTATTTCACCATTGGTGCTCCCAGATGTTGTAATTAAAGAAGCCAAAAAGTACAACGACGCATTAGTTGTAGTAGAAAATAATGATATTGGTCAAGTTGTTTGTAATGCTATCTATTATGAATATGAATATGAAAATCTTTTTGTAGAATCGACTGTTAAATCTGACGGTGTAGGTGTTACTATGAATAAAAAGATTAAACGGATTGGTTGCTCGAATCTTAAAGATATCATTGAATTAGGAAAGTTAGATATAAGAGATGAACAAACAATTAATGAATTAACAACCTTTGAAGTAAAAGGTGGAAGTTATGCTGCATCTGATGGTAACCATGATGACTTGGTTATGAATTTAGTTATGTTTGGCTGGTTTGTTTCATCAGACGCTTTTGGCAATCTTTCTGAAACAGATTTAAGACAGCTTTTATATTCTAATACTCTTTCATCAAAAGAGATAGAAGAAGATTTACCACCAATAGGCCAAATACAAGAAAAGAGAACCATAGGTGGTCATTGGACAAGTCAGTTGGCTGATGAGTTAAAGGCGTTCAACTCCCTCTAAATTGCGCTTCTTATAAATAGAGGAGATTGAAATTGAGATAAAACCTTATTATGAATAAACTTATCATTAAACTAACTGACAAAGGAAAATAATTATGGCATTCCAAGTATCTGCTGGGGTCGAAGTAAAAGAAATCGACCTAACAAATGTTGTGCCAGCGGTCTCTACCTCAATAGGTGGATTCGCCGGTACATTCAGATGGGGGCCGATTGAGCAAATAAAACTCATAGGTTCTGAATCTGATCTCGCAAACGAATTTGGTAAACCGGATAGCTCGCATGCTCGTCCTTTTTACACAGCATCTTCGTTTTTAAAATATGGTTCGGCTCTTAAAACTGTAAGAGCGTCGAACTCTTCACTCAAAAACTCATCTAGCGCATCTGCAGCTGGAGTTATCACAGGAATAGGAATTAGAGATACTCAAGGAGTATCAGATTCACCTAGTGGACAACTTCTAGAAACTGCTGATCATGGTCTGAAAGATATCGGATCCGCAGCTGACATACCTTCTGAAATCTTAGTGGTTTCAAGTACAGGGTCTGGCGCTGAAGTTCAACCTATATATGGTGTCCAATCATTACATTCTGATGGTACTGGCGCTGGTGGCGGAGGAATTATTCTTAGCCAAGGCGGAACCGGATATACTGATGGTGATGTTATTAAGATTGACTTAGGAGAAAGTAAAGAACTTTCTTTAACAGCTACAGTCACTGATGGAACAATTACTTCAGTTTCTGAAAAAGTCAATTCTGCTAAGCAACAAAATAGTTCACCTGTAAGATCAAACGGATTAATTACACCAACAAAGTTTGCTAATCAGATTGCAACTGGTGGAACTGGTTCAGGAGCATTAATATCTCTTAAATATTCTTTACAACACTTTAATGTTACAAGTGGCGGAAGTGGATATTATAACAGAGCTATTGCTCAAACCGATATAGACCACGCTATTCAATCTGGTGATTCGCCTAAACTTCAGATTCTTGCCGATGGCGTAGAAGTATATCCAGTTTTAGGTACAGTCGCAACTGATCAACCTCATGACTTCAGTCCTCAAATTTCTATTACAGGAGCAGGTGGAGATAAACTCATCAAGAATGATGATGACTTTGATAATGCAACTGGATTAGATGCAGGTTATTATTCACGATATGCTGGAATATTAGGAGATGGTACTAAAACATATGTTATTACTTCTGCCAATGCAGCTTCATTAACAATTGGTTCTGGCACAACTTTAGCCAATTCTCAATTTGATGCAGCACCAGATTCTGGTGAAGTTCATATTCTAGTAACATCATCATCTGATGCTCTAACTGATTCTGGTACATCGGAAACCGTCGTTGAAAGATGGCCTTTCCTATCTACTACGGATGGAGCTAAGAAAGAAGATGGTACTAATAACTACTTCAAAGATGTGATTAATACAGGCTCTGATTGGGTTTATGTTGGAGATGCTTCGGCTGCTTCAACTGGTGGTTCATATTCACTAACAGGTGGAGCTGACGCTGGAACGAGAGAAGACGGAGAAATCAGTCAAGCATTAGACTTGCTAGCTGATTCAGAAACGCAAGATGTAAACTTACTTTTCACAGAAGAAGATACAAATGGAAAAACCGTATTAGCCAATAAAGTATTGAGTATTGCAACTGATCGTAAGGATTGTGTAGGATTTATTACACCTCCTATCGCAGATACAGTTAATACACAAACTCCTTTGGATAACGTAAAAGACTTCTTACAGTCAACATCAGCTGTAATCACACCTAGAAATTCTTATGGAGTTCTTGGTTCGACAGCAGTTTATGTTTACGATAAGTTTAATGATAAGTTCCTCTATATTGGAACTCAAGGTCACTTAGCCGGTCTTTGTGCAAATACCGATCAAGTTGCTGAAACATGGTTCTCACCAGGTGGATTCAATCGAGGTCAGTTACGCGGAGTAACTAAGTTGGCTTTCAACCCATCTAAAATTCAAAGAGATGAGTTGTATAAGGCAGGAATCAATCCTATTGTAACATTCCCCGGTCAAGGTACAGTATTGTTTGGAGATAAAACTCTACAAGCTAAACCTTCCGCGTTCGATAGAATTAATGTACGTAGATTGTTTATCACTCTTGAGAAAGCAATTGCTACTGCAGCAAAATTCCAGTTATTCGAACTAAACGATGAGTTCACCAGAGCTTCTTTCAGAAACTTAGTTGAACCATTCTTACGCGATGTTCAAGGTAGACGTGGTATTACAGACTTCTTAGTAGTATGTGATGAAACCAATAATACCGGTCAAGTAATCGATACAAATCGTTTCGTTGCGGATATCTATATTAAACCAGCTCGTTCTATTAACTTTATCACTCTTAACTTTATCGCCACAAGAACAGGCGTTGAGTTCAGTGAGATCGTTGGGAATGTATAAATAAAAGAGGAGATATAAGACATGGCAACATTTAGAGTAGACGATTTTAAATCGAAACTAACAGGCGGCGGAAGTAGACCAAATCTATTTCGTGCCACAATCAACTTCCCCGGTTATGCCGGAGGAGATGTCGAGCTAACCTCATTTATGTGTAAGGCTGCTCAACTACCTTCATCAGTGGTTTCTCAAATTGATGTACCTTTCCGAGGTCGTCAATTAAAGATCGCTGGAGATAGAACATTCGAAAACTGGAATATTACAGTTATTAATGAATCTAGTATGGTGGTTAGAAATTCATTCGAACGATGGATGAATGGAATTAACGAACACGCTTCGGGTACAGGATTGGTTAATCCAGTCGACTACCAAGCGGATATGTTAGTCGAGCAATTAGACAGAAATGACAATGTACTTAAATCATGCAATATTAGAGGAGCCTTTCCGGTAAATCTAGGAGCTGTTGATTTGAGTTATGAAACAACTGACACGATTGCAGAATTCACCGTTGAGATGGCCTACCAATATTGGGAATCCGCCAACGTAACAACTTAAAAGTTTAATTAGAAAGGGAGTTGAGTTTAATGCTCAGCTCCCTTATCTAATCTTATAAATATATATTATGGAAATATTTGGATTAAATATAACAAGAAAAGTCGTTGACGATAGCAAGGATAAGAAAAACCTTGTCTCACCGATTCCCGTTACGGATGATGTCGGTGGTATAGAAGTCACGTCGAACGCCACTGGCCAGTTTTTTGGGCAATATGTGGATATGGAAGGTACTACTTCCGATAGCGAACATGAATTAATTTTAAAATATCGCGAGGCTGCACGGCAACCTGAATGCGACACTGCTATAGCAGATATTGTCGACCAGGCAATTGCATCAGCTGATAAATCATCTCCAGTTGAGCTGGTTTTAGATGAATTAGATCAACCAGATTCGATTAAGAAAAAAATGATTGAAGAGTTTAATAATATTCTTCAACTATTCAAATTTAATAATAAAGCTGCTGAATTGTTTAGAGATTGGTACATTGATGGCCAAATTTACTTTCATGCTATAGTTGATGAAGCTAATCCTAAAAAAGGTATTAAAGAGCTTCGATATGTTGAGCCTTTATGTTTAACAAAGATTAAAGAGATTCAAAAGAGAGTAGACCCAAAAACTAAAGTAGAAATATCAGATATAAAATCAGAGTATTATGTCTATACAGAAAAAGGTAAAAAAGGTAAAGGAAATGCTGGTACTATTGGCGGGGTCAAAATTGCAAAAGAAGCTATTATTTCTGCGAACTCAGGTATCACTGACCCGACGCGTTCAAGAGTCGTGTCGCATCTTCACAAAGCCATTAAACTGGTAAATCAGTTACGTATGATGGAAGACTCTTTGGTCGTCTATCGAGTATCCAGAGCTCCTGAGCGAAGAATATTTTATATCGATGTAGGTAACCTTCCAAAGAATAAAGCAGAAGAATATGTACAGAACGTTGTTGCTAAGTATCGTAACAAATTAGTATATGATGCATCGACTGGAGAAGTTACTGACGATAGACGTCATATGTCTATGTTAGAAGATTTTTATCTACCACGAAGAGAAGGTGGACGAGGAACTGAGATTACTACTCTACCCGGTGGAGATAATCTTGGACAAATAGAAGATGTCACATTCTTTCAAAAGAAATTGTTCAGAGCTCTTAATATACCTGTTAGCAGATTAGAAGATGACGCTCAATATACATTTGGTAGAGCCACCGAAATATCTCGTGATGAGGTTAAGTTTCAAAGATTTATTAACAGACTACGAAAGAGATTTTCTCAAATCTTCTTTGATGCTCTTAAAACTCAGCTAATACTGAAAGGTATTATATCAGCTGACGAATGGCCTTCGATTTCAGAAACTATTTCTCTCGACTTTATTGAGGATAACTATTTCTCTGAATTAAAAGAGTTTGAAATTATGAAAGAACGCCTAACAATGGCAAGTGAATTTGAAAACCTAATTGGAAAATACTATTCTGTTGGGTGGTTAAGACGTAACATTCTTCATCAATCTGACGAAGATATTGATAGAATGACAAAGGAAATTGATACTGAAATGAAAGCTGGTATTTTGCAATCACCAGATGATGAAGAATAGCATTTCAAAATCGTAATAATTATAAATAGAGAATAAAGATATGAGTGAAGAAGCAACAAAATTGTTTAACGCTTTGGTGTCAGATAACACTGAAGGCGCAAAGATAGCATTTGACCAAGCTATTACTAGTAAAGTCGAAGATGTTTTAGATGTACGTAAGGTAGGCCTTACATCACAAATTTTTAATAACCAAACAATCGAAAGAGAAGATGTTACTAATAACGGAACATAACGATCAAGGGATTGATTATATCACTGAAGATAATAAAAAGACCGGAAATAAAGAGCGCTTTATTGAAGGTGTCTTTATGCAATCTGAAGCTGAGAATCGCAATAAAAGAATTTATCCGAAAGAAGTATTGGCCGAAGCGGTCAGAAAATACTCAACGGAGCAAGTTAGTAAAGGAAGAGCAGTTGGTGAATTAGATCACCCTGCAGGTCCTACTATTAACTTAGATAAAGTTTCACACAAAATTACCTCACTTAAATTTGAAGGTAATAATGTTGTTGGAAGAGCACTGATACTGGACACACCAATGGGACAAATAGTGAAAGGACTTATGGATGGTGGTGTAAAGTTAGGTGTTTCTAGTCGTGGTATGGGAACTGTTGAACAAAAAGATGGTAAGACATACGTGAAAGATGATTATATATTATCTACCGTAGACATTGTCCAAGACCCCTCTGCACCTAAGGCCTTCGTAGATGGCATTATGGAAGGTGTAGAATGGATTATGGAGAATGGTATCTTAAAACCTCAACAAATTGAAAAGTATGAGACTGAAATTAAGAAGACTCCTTCCTCGCGGATTACTGAAGCGCAGGAAAAAATCTTTCAAGATTTCCTCTCCAAACTATAAACATAAGGGTATAATTATGTCAGAAGATACAACTAAAATCGAAGACGCTCAAGAAGATACTCTTGTTGAAGAAACGGAGCAGGTAACTGCAGAAGATTCTATTAAGCAGGATAGTCTTTCTGAAACAGTCTTAAAAACTCTTTTAGGCGAAAGCCAAGAAGAGGTAGAAGAAGAAGTTATTGAGGAAGCGAAGGCTAAAAAAGAAGAAGCCGACGAAGACGAAGATGACGAGAAGGAAGTCGAAGAAGCAACCAAAAAGGAAGCTGACGAAGACGAAGAAGAAGATGACAAAGAAGAAGTCGAAGAAGCCAAAGAAGAAGACGACGACGAAGATGAAGAAATCGACGAAGAAGTTGAAGGCGACGAAGACGAAGATGAAGAAGAAGCCCCCAAAACAAAAGCTGAAATCTTGAATCAAATGTATAAAGAAATGAAGGGTATGAAGAAATCACAACTTCATAACGCCTATGGCAAACTTCATGCTATGTACACTCAGAAATCAGAAGAAGTTGATGGTGAAAAAGAAGGTGACGAAATTGCACAAGTTGTAAAGAAGTCATCTGATGACGCTAAATCAATGAACAAGGGTGACTTGCTTCAAGCCGCATACAAAATGATGAAGTCTCAAAAGAAGGCATCTCTACAAGCCCAATACGGGAAATTGAAAAAAGAGATGGCATCTTGTAAAACAATGGACGAATCATTCGACCTTGAGTCAGAAGTTGACTTGTTGGTTCAAGCTGATGCTAATCTAAGTGAAGACTTCAAAACAAAAGCTCAAGTAGTATTTGAAGCTGCGATTGCTAATAAGGTTTACGATATTCGTAACCAATTAGAAGAACAATACGCGACTGATTTACAAGAGGAGCTAGGCCATGTTCGTACATCATTGATTGAAAAAATCGACAATTATCTAACATACGTGGTAGAAAATTGGGTGGAAGAAAATGAGTCTGTTGTTGATTCTCAACTACGTTCAGATATTACTGAAGGTTTCATCACGGGATTACAAACTCTATTTACAGAGTCTTATATTGACGTACCAGAAGAGAAAAGAGACCTCGTCTCTGAGCTCGATGAAAAGGTTAAGTTGATAGAGGGTTCTCTAGAACAAGCAGAGTCTGATAAAGAAGACCTTGAAGAAAAGCTAGAAGACTTACTTCGTAATAAAATCATTAGAGAACACTCTGAAGATTTAACTTCTACACAAGTTGAAAAACTTAATCAACTTCTTGATGGTGCAGAATTTGTAAGTGAAGAATCTTTCACTAGCAAGGTAGCAACCGTTAAGGAAACATTCTTCTCTGGTTCACAGGAAGAAATCAAAGAATCTACTTCAACATCTGGTGATGTAGAAGTAATTGTTGAGGGTCAAGGCGAAGAAAAGAAAAGTGTAGTATCACCTGATATGAGTGCTTATCTTAACGCTATGACTGCAATGGAAAAAAACAGTTCAATTATTAAACAATAACAACATTAAATAAAGGAAATTTAAAATGTTAAACGAAGACACAAATATCAAGAAGTGGGGTGCCGTTCTCGACCACGAGAGTGCAGCTCCTATTCAAGATAACTATCGTCGAAGTGTAACTGCTAAGTTGCTTGAAAATACAGAAGTTGCTCAAAGACAGCAACTCTCTGAAAGTAACTTTGGTTCAGGTACATCTTCTACTTCTACAGACTTGGGTACAGTTGGTTCAGCCAATGGATTTGACCCAATTCTTATCTCAATGGTTAGACGTGCAATGCCTAACCTTATCGCATATGACGTTGCGGGTGTTCAGCCAATGAGCGGACCAACTGGTCTTATCTTTGCACTTAAGGCTCACAAGTCAGAACAAACAACATCAGTTGATACTGATTCACCTGAGTTACTTCACCCAGCAATCGGTGCAGATATTGATACTGCATTCTCTGCTAAGGGACAAACAGGACCAACAGAAGATTCGCCTTTCGCAATCAATGATATTGGTGATACTGTCGCTGACGGTGAAGGTAACCCAAACTACGCTCCTGCTACAGGTAATACTCTAGCAATTGGCGAAGGTGATGCATTCAACCAAGCTGGTATCTCTATCGAAAAGACATCTGTTACTGCTGTAACACGTGCTCTTAAGGCAGAATACTCAATGGAAATGGCTCAAGACCTTAAAGCTATTCATGGTCTTGACGCTGAGTCTGAATTGGCTAATATCCTATCTGCAGAAATTCTTGCTGAAATCAACCGTGAGGTTATTCGTAAGATTGTCACAGCAGCTAAGTTAGGTCTTGGCAATATTGCTAAACCAGCTGGTGCTACAAAGCACACATTCGACTTGGTCGGAGACGCTGATGGTCGTTGGGCTGTTGAGAAGTTCAAGTCTCTTATCTTCCAATTAGAAGTTGAGGCTAATACAATTGCAAAAGAAACTCGTAGAGGAAAGGGTAATATCATTATCTGTTCTTCTAATGTAGCTTCTGCTCTAGCAGCATCTGGTTCTCTAGATTATGCTAATGCAATTTCTGCTAACCTAAACGTTGATGATTCTGGTAATACATTTGCTGGAACACTTAACGGACGTATGAAGGTCTACATTGACCCATATGCTGTATCAGATTATGCAGTTGTAGGTTATAAGGGAACTTCACCATTCGACGCAGGATTGTTCTATTGCCCATACGTACCACTAACTATGGTTCGTGCGATTGATGAAACAACATTCCAGCCAAAAATGGCATTCAAGACTCGTTATGGTCTTGTAGCGAATCCGTTCGCATCATTAACAATAGATAGTAACCAATACTACCGTAAGTTTGGTGTTAGCAACATTAACGTAGGTGGCTCAAGCTCACTATCCTAATCATTGAAGATTAACTAATCTTTAAGACTGAGGGTTCTCGAAAGGGAACCCTCTTTTTTTGTATAAATAAGAGATATGGCAACGAATAACTTAACTACGAATTTAAACCTATTAGCACCTA
>VMHT01115976.1_pt1 | contig 20088 bp, 20 predicted proteins | sample 4693611 | NCBI WGS metagenome assembly VMHT01 (sample SAMN12280063, study PRJNA550983) | marine metagenome | isolation source: seawater sampled from same location over 5 years 0.02-0.2 micron viral filtrate | place: USA: collected off the coast of southern California halfway between the port... ...
ACTGGCCAGCATGCTTGTCGGTACTGGAGCAGAGATTGCCTTGGTCAGCAGGTTCCGTGATGGTGAAACTCGTCTGACTGCTAGGGCACCAAGAACAAGCACTCAACAGGGTGTTCATCTAGGAAACCTCATGGCTGCAGTCGCAGAGCGGCTTGGTGGTGAAGGTGGTGGCCACGACGGTGCAGCAGGTTGGTCTGGTAAAGCAGATCGAATTGCTGCTGAATCTGCTTTCATCGCCCAAGTGGCTACTGCAGCACGAACGGAGGCGAACACATGAGTGATATCGAAATGCCAAAAGCGCCGGGATATTTCATTTCCAAATGGCGAAAAGAAGGACCAGTGGAGCTTGAAACACTCACTCGATGGCGAGATGAGATGAATTGGGAAACGTGGTTACCGCTCGCAGAAGCCGCTTTATTTCTTGACGCAGCGGAACTGCTCGCCTTGATTCAACCTGAACTTACGCCTGCCCAAGATGCGACACTCAATTTGGTACGTCGAAGGATGCTGGGCGATACGCGTCTTGAACAAGCCATTAACGAAGCTCTTGAGATTTCACGAGCAAAGGAAACCCGTGACTTGGAATTGGAAGGCCGGCTACGTATGGAGCGTGGATTGACTCGGTATGAAATGGGCGACAATGAAGGCGCTGCTGAGGATCTCACATGGGCCGAAACAAGATTGAGTTCGGTCGCAAAAGCAAGCAGAAATCACGATCTATCACTGATCAATAAAGCTGCTTTCCATATGGCCGCTGGAGAACCATTGATGGCACTGACCACCTATTCTGAAATTCCAAGAAACGGCAGCCATGCACACGAAACTGTTGCCATTTCCAGACTTGGAGCAAGTCGTATTCGTGCAGGCTTAGGTCACACATTCGATGCCGCAAGGCATGCTTGGAACGCCCATACCCATGCTATACTTGCCCATCAAACAAACATGGCTGTTGAGGCAGGTGCGTTGTTCTTGGATTTCTCAAGTAATTGCATCGATGAAGACGCTGAACGTATGCAGACACAGGTGGCTGAGTCTAAGCCTCGTGGAGTTGAGGATGAAGAGCCTGTGCTCAAAGTTCATCCGGACGACGTCAATGGTGTGTTTGAGTGGTGTTGCGCCCAACTGCCAGAGAGTAATTCCGGCGCCGACCGGCCTGATCTCCGTGCATTGCTTACGCTCGCTCACCGAATGGGTAGAATGGACCAGTTTGACCACCTCCTCAACAATCCGGATTCTGTTGAGGATCCAATGCTTGCTGCAGTCGCACAAGCTTGTCTTGATGATGAACAGTTAAACGAAGCATGGGGCCTACGATTAGCCACCCTCACCATGCTCTAAGCAGGAACTTAAAGGCGCAAGATAGGGTATTCACTGCCCTCTCAACTTTTTTCACTAACCCAATTTGAAAGGTCAATGAATTCTTGTTTCGTCCATTCGATCAGCGGAGGAACTTCGTCCCACCAACGAACTTGAACCACGTTTGAATCCGAAACGCTCCATGTCTTGGTTGGGGTCGAGTCTACGACCATGTGTGCAACCCAGCCTTTTGGATAATACGTCTTGTTCCATCGTTGAATTTCCCCAACCAGCCCTGTCTCTTCCTTAAGTTCACGAATCATGGCCTCTTCAGGTGTCTCTCCCTCTTCCAGATGGCCACCAGGAATCTCCCAACCACGTGTTGGATGTTCTACGAAAAGAACCGAACCCCCTTCAAATATCGGCAATGATGGAACATTCCGAGCAGTGACCCAAGCTAACACAAAAACAGGCTCGCTTATTCCCATGCTCAAGCCTCAAATGCTGCTTTGGCTTTGTCGACCCAAGCCTCTGCCCAAGCCTCACCTTGAGCCACAAGACGGCGAGCGAAGAAAAATGCCTCGGAAGCATCACCCGCTTCCATAAGCAACTCAAGGCGCTCCAAGTTCGGGTCTTTTTGTTCCAAAGATACCTCTTCTATGGCATCTTCGACAACGGGTAAAGTTGTAGAAATTCGTTGAGAGAGCGATTGCATTTGGTTCAAGAACTCAGAGCGCTTTTCCACAGTTGGCCGAGTCCATGGCCCAGTCGATTCGCCATCCATTCCCTGCTTAAGCCGTTCAAGGAATTCATCCCGGGGGGTCATGTGTGGGCGTAATTGTTGAACATGATCGTAACAAAGCCATGCTTCATCCGCTTCTTTTCTGCGTTCATACAGGCGACCCAATTCCATCCACAATTCGTGATTGTTCGGTCGGTGCGCAAGCAAATGCCTCGACAGTTCGATGAACACCTCTTCTCGCCCACTCGATCGAATTCGTTCAAGACGACGTCCGTAGACAATGTTAGCCCTCTGATCGCTAAAATCAAGTCGTTTGCAACGGTTAGAAAAGTCCACCATGGCCACTTCTGTATTCTCTGTGGATTCGATTAATGACCACCATGCATCCGGCTCAAGTGGATCTTTGAGGAAAGCGGCTTCCAATAACTCGACACCTACCAAAAGAAAGTCAATCTCTTTCAGTTGGTCAATCTGCTCGGCATCTCTGCCCAGCACCACAAACAGATCTTCAAGCAATGCTGCCAGCCCATCACTGTCGCCAAGGATCAGTTTGAGATCTGCTAAGCATCGCCAATTCTGTTCATCTGTGAAATCATGTAACAAAGCCTGGCGGGCGTTTTGTTCCGCCCATGCCATGTTTTCATTGAATCGAAGTTCGTCCTTTGCAGCCAAACGAGCAAACTTCTGTGCTTGAGAACGATAGCGGTTGCCGAGGTTCCTTCGAGGGTGCTGCAGCAACGATGCATTGTCCCCCGACATGGCTTGAACTGGAGAGGTTCACCTAACAAACCTACGGATGGTTCGCTTCATTGGACCGATTTGAAACCTTCATGGTCAACGCCCCAAGGCAGGGTTGCATCAAATCCTACCTTAGCCGTTAATCCATCGCTGTCTCGTGACGGATCGAGTGAACTTCCTTTTTGATGCGAGAGAATGATGGTGTCGATGTCTGGTTGCCACCTTGTGACCTTAGCCCATTCAACACGCACGGGGTCGGTTATGTCGATGTCCTCATCAACAATGGTAACCATTTTCATGCTGCGGTGTCCCGCAAGCGCTGCCATAATTGCGTTTTTCGGATCATCTTCTTTGGTTCGACGAATCTTCACCACTGCAGCCAGCCACCCACAACCGCCTTCGGTCATATGGACATCAAGGCATTCACAAACCTCACTCACAGCGGATTTGATGGTCGGTGCGCGAGGCAAGCCCATGAGTGTCTTGTGTTCGGCCTCACCGGGAATCAGCGCATGGAAAATTGGGTGGTCTCTGTGGACGACTCCTTCGATTTCTATGACTGGTTCTTGGCGAACGTCGTCAACGGTTCCCGTGATGTCCACATAAGGCCCCTCATCATCGTTTTCGCCAGTAATTCTCCCCCACAGAACATATTCTGCATCTGCGGGCGCCAACACACCGTTTGGCATTCGTGTAAGTCGAAGTGGTTTTCCGTAGAGTTTCTCATGCAGAGCAGCAGCAATCGTCAATTCATCGATGTTGTCATCAAACGACATTGCCGCCGCAAGAAGGACAACTGGATCTGGAGCGTTGACAACTGCGATGTTGACTTCACCACCAGTCCCTCTTGCTTCCATGGTCATGGTTCGTAGGTGGCGAGGAACAAGCCGGACGACGAGATGATTCTCATCACGGACAAATTGCCGATGAAACGACATATTACGAATCCCGTTGTCTTCAGCAATGATGACGCTTGCCGAAGAGTATCGCCCTCGGTCTTGTGGCCAGTGATGTGGAATGGGGAGTTTCATGATGTTGACCTGTTCTTGTATATTGTCAAAGCATTCTGCTTCGGACGCATCGACGATGACCGGCTCGCTCGGATTGGACATGGCCCATCCGAGGGTATCGATGTACTCCTCTGGTGAAATTCCGATCGCCTCACAAAGACGATCCCTTGTCAAAATATTGACTGCTGCTCGATGACCAGGTGTTTCAACGAGATTGTCAAAAACAGTCAACGCATGGTGTGACGCACGAGAGTGCTCCCATAGACCATGGATGATGCTGACTGGTGCGCTTTCGGTTCGAGCCGCTTTCAGGTGGTCGCGAAATGCCATGGTGGCGCCACCGGCACCCGCCGCTTGAACCTTCGTTCAGAAAACTCCTCTGGCGAACACAGTTTTCACCCTTCGAATTCGACCCAATTTCGATGCATTTCAAACCATGCCGTGCGTTCCGGGTTGAATGGGGCTCACACGCTTCCATGGTTGTTGTTAAATAGGGGCTTCAAGTCGGCGAAATGCTTCAATGCAGTGATTATCATGGGTAGAGGACTCTTCGCTGGTGCTAAAATGGCAAAAGACCGCCAAAAGTTTCGATGGTCTGACCGTCGATACAAGAAGCGCATGCTCAAATCCCGAGCCAAGCACGACCCGCTTGCAGGTTCCACTCAAGCAAAGGGTATCGTGATCGAAAAGGTCGGTATCGAAGCAAAACAACCTAACTCCGGAATCCGCAAAGCGGTCAAGATTTCGCTCATCAAGAACGGCAACAAACTCACTGCCTTCGCCCCAGGCGATGGCGCAATCAACTTTATCGACGAACACGATGAAGTCATGGTCGAAGGTATCGGTGGGCGCATGGGTCGTTCATACGGTGACATTCCTGGTGTCCGCTACAAGGTCATCCAAGTCAATGGCGTTTCACTCGATGAAATGGTCCGTGGTCGAAAGGAGAAGCCTGTCCGCTGAGGTGTATATCATGTCCGAAACAGAAGTCGTCGAAGAAGCTGTGGAAGAAGTCGAAGAAGTTCGACCAATTGCAGGAATTGGAACCCTTGTCTTTGGCAAGTGGGACGCTTCAGGCATCACCTGTAGGGATCCCGGACTAGCACCATACATCAACCTCACAACCGTCGGTGTCCCGCACACCGGTGGACGCCACGCTAACGCATGGTTCGGTAAGGCAAAATTGTCAGTTGTCGAGCGATACATCAACAAATTGATGCGAACAGGCCCATACACTGGTAAGAAGCAAGGCGCAATGAAAGCGTTCGAAACTTCGCTCGACACCATCGCAGAAAAGTCTGGCCAAAATCCGTTGCAGACCTTCGTTGACGCGTTGTGCAACGCAGCTCCAATGGAAGAAATCACTCGAATTAAGTTCGGTGCAGTTTCCCAACCAAAAGCTGTTGACTCCTCCCCCTCCCGTCGTCTTGACGTCGCTCTTCGCAACCTTGCTAAGGGCGCACAACAAGGCACACACAAGTCGAAGCGAACCTTGACCAGTTGCATCACCAATGAACTGACCAAGGCTGCTGCAGGCGACGTGACCTCGTTTGCCGTTGGCAAGAAGGAAGAGTTAGAGCGAATTGCTGCATCTGCTCGCTGATCAAATCAGCAAGCCCACAACACCGGAAAACCATCCCGGTTTCATCACCACACAGTGGAAACTTTGTTGGCTTACAGCATCGCTTTCTTCGGCTTCGTTGCGAGGTCCTTAAGAACCCCTTTCAGGTGGCCAAGAATGACGAGAAGTCACAGGTGATTTCATGGGACGAAAGGAAGACAACATCAAGAAGGCCACAGAGGTCATGCACATTTTGCCACAGATTCGAAATCTGTGCATCGCAGCACACATTGACCACGGAAAGACAACTCTCTCTGACAACCTAATCGCGGGCGCCGGAATGATGTCCAGTGACCTTGCAGGCGCCGCACGTGTTCTCGATTTCGACGAGCAAGAATCTGCTCGTGGAATCACCATCAACGCAGCATCGGCTTCGATGGTCCACGGCGTTGAAGGCACTGATTTCCTCATCAACCTCATCGATACCCCAGGTCACGTTGACTTCGGCGGTGACGTCACTCGTGCTATGCGTGCTGTTGACGGATGTTTCATCCTCGCCTGTGCTGTTGAAGGACCAATGCCACAAACCGAAACAGTGGTTCGTCAAGCCCTCAAAGAGAAGGTCAAGCCGGTTCTGTTCATCAACAAAGTCGACCGACTGATCAACGAATTGCAAGTGACACCAGAAGACATGATGGCCCGTTTCACTGAGACCATCAAGAAAGTCAACCGACTGATTAAGCAATTCGCTCCTGAAGAATTTAAGAAGAGCTGGCAAGTTTCCGTCGCAGACGGTACTGTGGCTTTTGGCTCGGCTTACCACAACTGGGGAATCACCGTCCCTTACATGGCAAAGTCGAACATTTCCTTCAAGGAAATTTTCGAATACTGCAACAATGAAGACCAAAAGACCCTTGCTGCTAAGGCGCCAGTCCACGAAGTTCTTCTTGACATGGCCGTCACCAAGTTGCCAGGTCCTGTAGAAGCACAACCATATCGTGTTCCTAACATTTGGACTGGGGACCTTGAATCCGAAATCGGAAAATCAATGATGTCTTGCGATCCTGAAGCAGAACTGGCAATGATGATCACCAAAATTTGGATGGATCCTCATGCAGGTGAAGTCGCTGTTGGTCGAATCTACTCTGGTGCAATCGCTCAGGGTGAATCTGTCTTCGCTATCGGTGCTGCAAAACCAGAACGTGTTCAGCAAGTCAGCATGATGGTCGGTGGCGACCGTATTACCGTTCCAAAGGTAGTCGCAGGAAACATCGCAGCGCTTACTGGTATCCGCTCTGCTGCTGCTGGTGTGACGCTCTCGCACGACAAGGACTTCGTACCTTTCGAAGCCATTCGACACTACTCCGACCCTGTGGTCACGGTTGCGGTTGAACCGAAGAGCATGAAGGACCTTCCAAAGTTCATCGATGCTCTACGCTCCCTCGCCAAGGCCGATGCTTCGTTGCAAGTCACAACCAATGCAGAAACTGGAGAGGCTCTCCTAGCTGGAATGGGTGAACTCCACTTGGAAATCACTGTGTACCGAATTGAAGAAGAGCAAAACATCAAGGTCAAGGTCAGCCCACCTATTGTGGTCTACCGTGAAGGTATCGAAGGCAGCAATCGTGGGCATGCATTTGAGGGCAAGTCCCCAAACCGCCACAACAGATTCTTCTTTGAAATCGAAGCGCTATCTGACGAAGTCGTCGAAGCACTCCGCAATGGCGACCTTGGCGATGGGCCAGTTCGTTCCAGTGACGCTAAGGAAAAAGGAAACATGTTTGGTGAACTCGGCATGGACAAAGACTTGATGCGCAAGATCTACGCCATCAACGGAACCAACGTTCTTGTCAACGACACCAAGGGTATCCAAGGACTTCACGAAACCCGTGAATTGATTATCGAAGCGTTCAACGCTGTATGTGTTAAGGGACCGATTGCTGATGAACCAGTTCAGGGAATGTTTGTTCGACTCGTCGATGCAAAATTGCACGAGGACGCAATCCACCGTGGACCTGCACAGACAATTCCTGCTGTTCGAAACGGAATCAAGGGCGCTATGCTCCGGGCTCGCACTGTTCTTCTCGAACCAATGCAAAAGGCGTTCGTTTCCGTTCCAAATGACTGGCTTGGACAAGTCACACGTGAAGTAACCAATCGGCGTGGAATCATCGAAGATATGCCATCTGAAGGCGAAGTTACAACGGTTGTTGGCGTTCTACCAATCGCTGAAACTTTCGGTTTCTCAAACGACATTCGTGCAGCATCTCAAGGTCGAGCAGTTTGGAACACTGAAAACCTCGGTTTCCAACAACTTCCTCCACAATTGTTCGACAAGGTCGTTGGAGAAATCCGAACACGTAAGGGACTCAAGCCAGAACCTTACCCAGAATCTTACTATTCCGAGTGAGCAAAATGGACGGCTCGATTGAGGGCCTTTTCGCCTCACCAAATGGTGGCGTACCAAAACCTCGTGTGGAAACCTTGCGAGTGACCATCAATGGCTGTGAGGGCGATCGACAAAATGATCTCAAACATCATGGAGGTCCAAGTCGGGCTGTGTGTCTTATGTCATTGGACGTCATGCAGGAACTCCAAGATCAAGGCCACCCTATTTCTGGGGGCACGACAGGGGAAAATCTACTCATTAGCGGCATTGCTTGGAATGAACTCAATGTTGGTTCATTTATTCAAACTGGAGAAGTCACCCTGCGAATCACGAGTGATGCTCCACCCTGCAAAACGATCAAAACATCGTTTTTAGATGGGAAATTCAAAGCCTTATCGCACAAAATGATGCCACAAAAGACTCGGTGGTATGCTGAAGTCATTCGCGAAGGCGTTCTCCATCAAGGAGAATCAATCCGTATTGAGTGAATCAACTGATTCGAGCCAACTGGAAGTCTGTTAACTCTCGAAGGGCTCGTAGAGCAGGTCCATCTGGCAATTGATCTAGGCATTCATGTGCCTGCGAATGGTAGGCTTCCGCTCGTTCTCGTGCGTATTGGATTGATCCAAGGTCTGCAAGTGCTTTGAGACCAGCATCAATTTCATCTTGTGATGCAGCATCTCCTTTGCCGAGTACACTCAACAAGGTTGCTTTTGCATCACTTTCAGGTTGTCTTAGGGCATGAATAACCATGAGAGTACGCTTGCCCTGGGCCACATCAGAACCACAAGGCTTGCCGAGGGTTTCCGAATCAGAAAGAGCATCGATCAAATCATCCATGAGTTGGAAGCACAATCCTACGGCAAGGCCCCAGTCGTGCATGCACTGAACGGTCTCCTCATCTGCACCTGAGAGGTAAGCGCCAATTTCTGCGCAGGTAAGGAACATCACAGCAGTTTTACCAGTGATCATCTCGATGTACTGTTCCTCTGTGACATGTTCCGTAGTCTCAAAATCAATGTCGAGTTGTTGACCCTCTGAAACACGGCGCACCATTCGACCAATGCGCTTTACCAAAAAGGGGAGCATAGCGTGTTCAATACCTTCGGCCACAGCCATCGCTTCGAATGCAATAGCAAGCATAGCATCACCTGCATTGATGGCTGTCGGCAAATCATATTCGATGTGAACAGCATTACGACCACGACGAATATCATCGTCATCCATGATGTCATCGTGAACTAGCGTAAAATTGTGAATCGTTTCAATCGCAGCACCAACATCGAGAAGGCCTGCATGTGTATCACCAACAGCTTTGGCTACCATCCATGGCATGCATGCCCGTAATCGCTTGCCGCCGCCTTTAACGAGGTGCATCATGGCACCAGAAAGACGAGGATGGGATGTATGGGTGAGGGCACGCTCAATTCGTGCTTCAACCAAAGGCCTGATTTCTGCAAGAGAAGTCATCAAATCTGCACCCTGTGCATCATGGAGCATATGGCTGACATCACCCATGTCGTGAATCTGACCATCCACGAGCCCCTCTAGTGCTTCGGAATCGCCGACAGCCTGCCACCATTCTTCATTCATGACCAGTGCTGCGATGCATCGGAACCATGGGGCAATAATACCAGCATTCTCATCATCGTCGACCAGCATGGCCTCAAGTTCATCTCGAGTGACCCACTTGACTTCTGAAATTTCGTTAGGATTTGGATTCAAATCAACATCGGCCTGGATGACGAGAATATGATCAACTTCACGTTCAATCCAAATCTCATTCATCCTCGCTGAATAGCGCATTTTTGTGATGAAGTGGAATGAATCGAGAGGGACTTGCTCTGGTGGAATACCGAGTTCCTGCTCCAACTTACGAACTGCAGCCCGTTTTGAGCCAATGTAATCGGTTTCATCCATCTCTTCATCGCTGTGAAGTGGATGGGAGCAGCAAGAATTGGCCCAAACATCGGGGAAGGTCACTTTGTCTGAAGCCCTGCGTTGAAGAAGAAGACGCTTGTTGCTATCGAATAAAAGGACGCTGAAGGCGCGGTGGTACGCTCCTGCACCACGATGGGCAGCAATTTTTGAACCCGGTCCAAGAACACCATCCCATTCATCAGTAAGAATAATCGCTTCGGCCATAAGGGCTGATTGTGTGGCATCAGCACCAAGAGACGAAAGTAAATTTTGTTCATCCTCTTCCAGTTTGATGGTCGGGACATCCGTGATTCCGTAGCCTGACATAGCAATCCCTAACCCCCTCGATGCGCGGTCGCTACATGAAGAGTTCTCTCAAAATTGTTCAGCAGTGCGAAGTGAGATTACGAATCAATCACTCGTGTGCCTCGAACTTCATGTCCCATGCAAGCATGGTAGACGCGCTCGGCAATCCCGCCGTTGACCATGTAAACTTCTACACCTTGAGCCGCTGCCTGAGCACCACGGGCAGCCTTGAGGCCAATACCACCAGTCACATCGATTTCACTTTGGTGCTCACCTTCAAATTCAACGGACGGGGACCAGATTTCAATCAAATCCTCGTCGGTTGCTCGGTCGGGAGGGCAACGAAGTAAGCCGTCAACACCACCGATGGCGAACACCAGTCGCTCCACATAGGGAACTTCTGTTGCTAAACGGAAGACGAGATCATCACCAGATAGAATTCCAAATTCTGCTTCGCCATCAACTGGCACAACGTCACCGAAGGTTATCGCCACCGTGCCATTTCTCAAATCAAACCGAGAAAGAGAACCTTGGAAATTCGCTCCAACACCCTTGGCCCAAAGGTGTGGGGGGTGGACAACGGTCGAAATGCCGATCTGCTGGAGTGCGGTACATACGTGATCGTTCAATGCCAACATCTCTTTTTGAACACAGGCGACAGCTTCATCTTGAGTTGAGCATCGGTCATCTGGTGAAATATCCTCGCTCACCCTGCCTTCGTTCAACCTCCAGTGCCTTGCACGCAGGTGACCATAGGAACCGGCGCCGTGAACCAAAATTACATCGACCTCGTTGTCAATACAACGCTTTACTGCAGCAGCTAGATCTGTGATGACCTCCAATTTAGGGGTGCACAGGGTCGTCTTGTCGGTAATGAGGCCACCACCCCATTTGATGACAACCCGTTCACGCATGGTCCTCCCAATCCGCCTTGACTCATGAGGTTGCCTCAACGAGAACAACAAGCAAAGATACACCAAGCATTGATGAGGCTTGGCTGAGAGCCGCTAGCATGGCAGAAGGCCCGAGCCTCAGTGATTTCATGCGACACTTGCAAGCCGTACTGGAGGAGTCAACGGAGATTCCAGATGCAGAAGAGCAACAACAACGTCAATGGCAAATTGAAGCAGCCATCCAAGAAGCGATTATTTTTGGAAATCGATTCAGAGAACTTCAGGAACATGGCATCGACCCGTTGCGCTTGGTCAAACCGAAAGCAAACGATCCAGCAGCACCACCTGTCAACAAAATTGAGGCTCTGAAAACCGGTAGCATGCACTGCGCTAGTTGTGGTGCACAACTTGAGCAGGACCTCACTTTCTGTCCTGCTTGTGGACAAGAAAAGTGAATTCACTCTTCCTCTTCGAGTTCCCACTGGGCAATTATTTCAAGCACCATTGGGTCATCATCTTCGATTTGGTAGAGGTACTCACCAGGCATTTCATCGACGAGATAGACTGTTGTGCCTGCTCTGTAGATGACATGGCCGTCGGCAATAGCCCTGACCGTATCAATTTCGAGAATGGCAGGACGATCAATTCGAACGTGACCAGCCTCCATGGCGTTGCTGATGGATTTTGACAAGTGGACATGCTTGCGGTCGCCTGCAGTGATACCGAGTTCCTTGATGGTTTCAACCTGCTCAGGTTCGCAAGGCCAGTAAAGTGCTTCTGGGATGTCGTCGGTTGGAAGGTCGAGTTCCAGTTCAATGGAGTGGCCATAGGTTGCTCTGAGCATGTCACCTTCAACTTGGTAGCGTCCTTTTTCATCGGAACTTGCGATGGCTGCAAAGTGCCATCCACGCAACCAGTGGTAATTGCGGCGTTGCTTGGCGATATTTTCCGACAACTCACGAGAGTTGACCCATCCGTTGATGTCCATTTCAACATTGAACTTTTCTGGAGCGTGGCGGAGCACCAATGCAAGCATACGACCAAGGGAATTTGCCTCACGATCACTCATGATGAATTTACCTTCTTCATTGCACACATGACAGTTTGGACCCGAGAAGAATCCGTTGTTTATTTTGCAGGCTCTACTGCGACATTGACGTAGCATATTTGCCGGGGAGCAGACCGTGTTCTTAGAGTATAGGGTAAAACCAACTGCGTCGATATGTGATTTCAACCGAGCAAATCAAATGCTGAGGGCTTTTGGTCATGGCATGGTCGATGTCGCCGTGATTGGTGCAGGTCAAACAAAGTACGGAAACCACCCGTCTGGATTGAAGGGCATGTGGGCCGAGGCCGCTGAGCAAGCCTTTGCAAGCGTCGACCAAAATTTTGAGCCACGGCATGTCGATGAAGCCTTCATCGGAAGCGTTGCTTTCGGAGGAGGACAACTCGGCAATACCGCAGCACTACTCACCGAACATTCAGGCCTCGAAGGTATTCCAGTTCGACGTGTGGAAAATGCCTGTGCATCATCCGGATTTGCTCTACGTGACGCATGGATGGCCATCAAGAGCGGGCAAGCCGATGTTGTAGTTGCGGGTGGAATCGAAAAAATGAATGATCTCTCTGCTGAACGTCGACGGTTTTGGCTTGGCGTTTCTGGCGATACCGAATGGGAGCGTCTAGCAGGGCTAACATTCCCCGGCACCTATGCGTTGATGGCGCGTCGCCATTTTCACGAGCACGATTCAACACACGATGACCTTGTCAATATCAGCGTCAAGAACCACATGCATGGTTTTGAAAACGAAATGGCACATATTCGTAAGCAGGTCTCGTTTGAGAAGGCACAAAGTGGTTTCATGGTTGCCGATCCATTGACGCTGTATGATTGCTGTCCAACTTCGGATGGTGCGTCGGCCGTCATCCTTGCAGCCGATCATGTGGTGCGGCAATTCACCGACGATCCAGTTTGGCTTCGCTCATCGGGAGCCGGGTCTGATTACTTAGCATTGCACGACCGTCCAAGCATCACGCAAGTGAAAGCCACTCAACAAGCCTCAAACGCAGCCTACAAAGCAGCTGGAATTAGTGCTAATGACATTGATTTAGCAGAAGTGCATGATTGTTTTACCATTGCAGAACTCATGGCAACAGAAGATCTTGGCTTTGCAGAGCGTGGTCATGGTGGGGTATTTGCCCGAGAACAACGAGGTGTCCGCAACCAAGGTGATGTCTGCATCAACCCGAGTGGGGGTCTGAAATCGAAGGGGCACCCACTTGGTGCAACAGGAACCGGACAAGCTGTCGAGGTGTTCAAGCAATTGCGAGGAAGCGTGGAAAATGCCCGACAAGTGCGAGATGCAGAAATTGGAATCACCCACAATGTTGGTGGTTCTGGTGCCACATGTGCCGTTCACGTATTTGGGAGGAATCGCTCATGAACGAAGTGATTGAGTGGCAAGGGTACCTGGGTATGTTCGATGAAAACGCTTTGATGATGCAAACGCCTTACATCCATAATGGTGTTCTTGTTTTTGGCGCAGATTCGGATTACACAACCATGGCCATTGCTGGTTTGCACCTACTTTCGAACCGTGGAATCATGGTCAGCGATATTCGTAGCCTACCATTGGTCAATCCTTCTGCCGTCAAGAGCGCAACTGGTGTCAATGTCTTGTGCGGCGAGGAAGAGGAAGCATGTGAATGGAACCTACTGGTTGGTGAGGAAGCAACCCTGGTCTTTACCAATGACTTGGAACGGGATTTAGGATTCCATGGACCCTCTGAGCTCGAATTAATGGATTCAACATTTTACACTGATATGGAAACTGCGTGGGAAAGAGAACTCAGTACAACACACGTATCACAAGGCGCTTATGTCTCCGAGGCAGCTTACATGGAAGGGGCTGAAGCACGGCTGGGCTTTATGGCTCAATCAAATAACCACGCACTCGTTTGGCCACCACGCCAAATGGATGGCGAGGGAAGACGCATGCAACAAGCCAACAGCCCACTCTTGGCATCGGCAGTGGTGGAATCGTGGACCAAACTAAGTGCTGCAGGCGCACCATCTGAATTTGCTCTGAGAGCACCTATTCTAGGAGGAATTCAGACGGTTTTTGTTCGATTTGAGCAAGGACCTTGTGGTGTGTTTTTGATCGCTGACGATGAACAATATGAACCCTCGATTGGAGATCAGGTCACCTTTGTTGTTCGAAGAATCTACGCCCAAGAAGGCCTCATTCGCTATGGGATGAAAGCAATCCCTGTGACAAATTAATTTTGTTTCACCATTTATATCGCCCAAAGTATTGATAGAAAGCCAATCACCTCGCTTGTCTATGGCAGGCTTTGGGAACATACGGAAAGGTCGTCGCGATGCAGTCGATAATCTTCAATACACCGAAGGTGGAGATTGTCCAAGATGTGGTGGTGAGTCTCAATCATCGACCATGAAGGGCTACCTGATGTGCGTCTCCTGCAACCATGAATGGGCCGATCCAAACCATGTCGAAGAGTCCACTCGAATGCCACCTCCAACATACAGGCAAGATGCTGAAATGATTGAGGAATTCAAGAAAGAAGTTCAATCTGGAAGCCTTGCTGGCGTGCTGGGCGTTGAGTCAGACCTCACAGAAGAACAAGAAGCGTCTCTTGGTCGATTAGAAGACAAATGGATGAGTGGCATGAAAGGTCACTTCAACACGGCAACGGAAGACCGCAAACCGCTCATGATTAGTTTTGATGACGACGATAACATCGTATCCACCGAGGTCGCAGCACTCACGATTGTGGCCAATGGATTTGATGGCGGAGAAGAGATTCGATTAGAGTATCCTGGAATTGGCACGGAATTCTATGAGTTCAATGTCGCCGATCCAAACGGTTGGCGAAGAGGTCGCAGTGCAGCAGATACTGCACGCTCAATTACCAATGTCATCAACAACAACTCCAATTTAGTCTATGCCACCCTCGAAGGCGTTCGAATCTCCTTGGAACTACGAGACGACAAACTCAAACCTGAATCATTGGTCCTCTTCGTTGATGATCCTGGGGGCACGGACATCGTTGCTGAGAAGAATGGTGTCGTTCTTGACGCCAGAGATATCCGTGATTTCGAAGATTATCGGAACGTCGTCGAACTCGTCCTTGAAGACGGAATCATTTCTCCAAGCGAAGATCAGTTGCTCTGGTCAATGCGACAGCAACTCGGAATAGATGATGTGTATCACGTGCAAATGGTGATGGAAGTCTGTGGTGATCAAGCCCTCAAAGAGTGCACGCAATGTTCGAATATGGCCAAATTGTATCCGGAATATGCAGCATGGTATTGTGAAACTTGTGAAGCATGGTGCTGAGGTAAATTGTTTCATTTTCCGGCCTCTTATGCCGCTTTCTATAGAATTTATTAGACCCCCCTTTGAATGCAAGTAATCTTGAATCACCATTCAAGACCGCTCAACAGCGAGGTATTCTTCATAAGGTAGGTCGCGATGGGAAGGCTATGGCAGAAGAAGTACTGTACATTGGAATTGACTTGGGGACCTTTCGCTCGGTGATGGTTTCCTCCGACAGTCACGAAGAAGAAGAGTTGACTGTGATTGGTACACCTAAGGACCCAATCGCACGGAATTTCCTCAAGCGTGATGTTCTCTTTGGTGAAGAAGCACTCAAAAACAGACTTGCATTGAACTTGTTCCGACCACTCGAACTTGGTGTCATCAAAGATACTCAAGAAGACCGTGAATTCATTGCACATTTCATCACCCACCTCATTGGTTTGTCAGACCCTGAAGAATACGACCGTGTCGTAGCCGTTATTGGTGCACCTGCGGAAGCATCCTACGTTGACAAGACAGCTATTTTTGATGCTGCGGCAGGCTCGGTCAACGCTGCAATGATCATTTCCGAACCGTTTGCGGTCGCTTACGCTCTTGACATGATTGAGCACACCCTTGTCATCGACATTGGTGCAGGAACTGCTGACCTTTGCCGAGTCTATGGTACAATCCCCGGTCCAGATGACCAGATGCATACCGGTCACGCTGGAGATTTCATTGACCGCGCACTCATCAAGGAAATCCAATCCAAGTTCAATGGTGCCCAAATCACCAAGGATATGGCTCGCCGATGGAAAGAGCAGTACTCCTTTGTTGGTACACACACCCCTGAAAACCCAATCATGGTTGACTTCTCAATCGAAGGCAAGGCCATGAATCTCGACATCACAGACTGCCTCCAGGCAGCCTGCGAAGCAATCGTTGATCCCATAGTTGACAATGTGAAGCAACTCATCGCAGGCTCGAACCCAGAGTACCACGATGAGTTCCGCCGAAACATGGTGCTTGCAGGTGGCGGATCAGGTATCAAGGGCCTCGGAGCAATGATTGAGCGACGCCTGTCAGACATGGGCGACGTCAATGTTCACGTGGTTGATGATCCAGTGCGTCTTGGCGCAATGGGTGGCCTCCGATTGGCTATGGAAGTCCCTGAAGAGATGTGGTCTTCCCTGACACTAGCAACTCGCTGATGCAAACCTACGGCCTTGCCAACAACGGAGAGATATCTATGTCTGAAGACAGAACCTTGCGTAAACTCAAGAAGTTGACTAAAAGACTCAGCACTCGCATGGAAGAAATGCGAGATTTGATGGACGATATGGAAATCGAATTCGAAATGATGCAGAAACAAATCATCCGTTTAGAAAAAGGAAAGAAGGTGAAATCCTCACCAAGCCATGCTTCCGAGTCTGATGAAGCATTGGTTGACACGGAAGAAGCCAATGACGACGTTGATGACGACATCGATTTAGAGAACGCCACAACTGTGTTCGTCAAACCGAAGTTTTGAATCAACAAGCGCAGCTTACTCCTCTTCGTACTTTGCACTGAGTTCGTCGCTGACAAGTTGACTTTGACAGTGTGGACACTTGTCGCTTGAATGAAGCATAGCTGGTCGAATTGCGAGGACAGCAAGACATGTCGGGCATGCAGCATACATTTCGCCAGGTTCAAGAGGAAGATCGGGAATAATCTCAGTCGTGCTGTGATAGGCATGGCGGTAACCTGGGTGGAAGTGTGTCATGACCCGCCGAACTGAACTAAAGCATGCCCAAATCATGAGGAATGCGAAAAAATAACTCCCCATCCAAAGCATGCTCAACGCTTCAAACAAAAAGAAGAGAGAGGCAAGTCCAATGATGACTGGAGCAAACCAATAGGCCAACTTCGATTTCCTGCGATAGGCAAGCCAGTTCATTGTCAGAAGGGCTGCACTCAAGCCAAGTGAAACTTCAACAATCGACGGAGCAAGGATGGTTGAAAGGGCATAAATCACGAACAGAATAATCAAGCTGTCAATGAAAAGAATGAGCGTTGTCCCACGGTGGATTGGGTCATAGGGGTTGCCCCTTCCAAGGAACTGCTGTGGTCGCATCCCTGCGACGACAAGTTCATCCCCGCGGTTCCCGGCCATGACAAAACGACGGACTTGCCTACCTTGAGGGTATGCTTTCTCGCACCTTCGTCGCTGTGCATCCTGCGCCGAAGCAATCATGTTCGTGTGCATAGTGGAGCAACCATGGCGGTACGTGATACTGACGTTGAAGTGCGAGGCTCTGCCCTTGCAGGACGACGTGTGGTTTTGGGCGTTTCCGGCGGCATAGCAGCTGTTGACACCGTGCGAGTTGCTAGAGAGTTGAGGCGGCAAGGAGCTGAAATTACAGTCATCATGACCGCTGCAGCCCAACGCATCATCACGCCGTTGGCGGTCCGTTGGGCGACACAAGGGGAAGTCATCACAGATTGGGATGGCGATATGGAAGCACTCAGCACGGCTGATGGAGTTCTTGTTGTGCCTACAACACGAGACACCTTGGCTTCCTACCTACATGGTCTACAAAACGGGCCCTTGTTGATGGCGCTTAGCGTCGCACGAAGTCGAGGCACACCGGTGATGATGGTGCCGAGCATGCATATTGATTTGGCTAATGATCCAATAACGAGTGATCTGGTTGATCGAGCTCGGGCAGAGGGCATCGATGTGCTCTGGGGTGAAGAAGCGGAAGGGAAGCGTAAAACACCCAATCATGAAACTACAGTTGCCACGTTCTGTCATTTAGTGAACAGCAAAAAACCCCTGCGTAAGTCCATCGTTGTGACCCTCGGTGCGACACGTTCTCCCATCGATGATGTTCGCTTCATTCAAAATTACAGCAGTGGCACAACGGGTTTTGCCGTGGCCAATGACCTTCACATGCACGGACACGATGTTACATGCGTGGCTGGGATCACTACAGCCACCCAACCAGAATGGCTTCCTCTCGTCATTCGGGCTGTTGAACCAAAACAAATGCTTGATGAACTAAAGGCGTTGTCGAAGGATAAAATCGATGCATGGATTCATGCTGCTGCTGTTCTTGACTATGTGGTGGATTCACCGGCTGAAGGAAAAATTGCCAGTCAACAAGGCGGACTCGATGTCAATTTAGTCGAAAGCGAGAAGCACATTGTGGCCCTCAAAGAACCTTGCAAAGACGCAGTCAGAATCGGATTCAAACTTGAATCAGGAATCAAGCAAAAGGACCTCATCTACCGTGCCAAAGCACAAATCGAAAAGGCTGGTATGACAGCCGTCATCGCAAATCGGCTTGAAGATCTCAGCGACGAAAATAAGCCACGAGGCTACCTCGTCGATGCCTACGGAAGCCACTTCATTCTCGAAGATGAAGAGAAGATGTGCGATGCGATTCGTACCTTCATAGAACGGTAGTGAACACCATGCGTAGGTTTGCTGTGATTGGCCACAGGGCTATGGCGCAAGGTAAACTCCCACTCAACGACATGGCAGGCGCTTCTGGGCGGATGGATGTCCTTGTGAGGGCTTTGATGTCGAGCCTCTTGACAAGTCATGGCCTACGTCACGATGCTGAAGTAGTGCTCCATCTTATGGGTGGACCAGGTCCAGCCCGTCGAATCAAGTTCATCGGTGCGGAATTGAAGGGTGTTCATGCAGAAGAGCGCGCGGTCGCTGGACAGATTGCCAAGGTGATTAAGCTGCCAACACCAGCCCGAGGCCACTGGATTGAGCGTTCGGCGGGAATCTATGATTCGGGCGGTGATATCACACATACACTCGCAGAGTGGACAAGTTCCACGGTGATTGCACTCGATGCAGATGCACCTCGCCTTTGGACCCAAGACGCAATATTGCCCACAAAAAGCCAACCACGATCACATGCTTCGGGTCAGCGAGGAGATTTTACAATTCACGGGCAAGACCTTGCCTTTGTGCTAAGTGATGACCAGCCGTTGCCCGAGGAAATCAAAGACACAGTGGTTTCGCGTTCACTTGGTGACGTGTGGTTGCAAGGGCACATGGCCGTTGGCGTTTGTCATTTCCTTCTTGATGAAGGTGTTGAATTGAATCTCGGTTAGGCGTGAAGCCATGCTGGATAGCCGCCTTCTGAAGACTCTAACACCCATTTGAGCAGGCCGTCATCCAAAGCAAGTGGATGTGTTTGTGGCCAAACAGGGAGACAACTTACACTGGCTTGGCCAGAATCAACTGCGTCGCAATCACTCTGATGCACTGGGCTGTGGTCGATGGTTGCTCCACCGATGGTGAACAGGGCGGTTTCGTCTTCTTCAATCGAATTAAAACTCACGGCATTGCGGTACCAACGCATTCCAAGACGTGTGGTCGTCACAGAGCCATCCCATACCGGTGGCACGTTGAGATTGAGCATGAGTTCCCCATGACGGAATGCTGTGCGTAGTGCTCCTTTTGGGTCGTCTGCCCAAGCAGGTGTGGCCGGAGTCTCTGGCCATCGAGTCAGATGGCTGGCGGAGACATCGACATGAGGGCGGCGGAGATTTTCTGGAGTAAGGGGTAACGCCTTCAACGCCTCCTCGATCAAATCGACGGTTGCTTTCACTGCGCCCTCCATGCCGTCAAGTTCGAAGGAACCCAAGGAGGATGCAAGAGCTGGCATGCCGTACAAGCCTGCTTCTCGAGCAGCCCCCATTGTCCCGCTATGATAGGAGTCTTGAGACATGTTCGGCCCTAGATTGACCCCTGAAACAACGAGGCGTGGAACCACGCCAGGAGCCACATGTTCGATGCCACCGTCAAGAGCGACAATCATGGTGTCACATGGAGTACCATCAAGTTCGAATAAACGAACTTCCGCTTTTGATTCGTCAAGTTCCCAGGTTGGAATGAGATCATTA
>VMHT01036198.1_pt1 | contig 20084 bp, 15 predicted proteins | sample 4693611 | NCBI WGS metagenome assembly VMHT01 (sample SAMN12280063, study PRJNA550983) | marine metagenome | isolation source: seawater sampled from same location over 5 years 0.02-0.2 micron viral filtrate | place: USA: collected off the coast of southern California halfway between the port... ...
CAAGTCATCAAAACAAGGAGAAACGATGACTTACTACTCAACTAAAACATACGGACACAACATAGGACTATCTGCGGTGTTCAGACAACCCAACGCAGATCACTCACACTGCCACCTACTGCACGGATACAGCCTGGCATTCAAATTCACATTTGGTTGCAAGGACCTGGACAACAAGAACTGGGCAGTGGACTTCGGAGGACTCAAACCATTGAAGAAATGGCTGGAGAATCACTTCGATCACAAACTGGTCTTGGACGAGAATGATCCACATCTAAACAAGTTCAAGGAACTTGAGGAGTTGGACCTCGCCGATATAAGAATTTTCGATGGCGTAGGTGCTGAAAAGTTTGCGAAACATGCCTTTGATGCCGCTGATGATATAATCAGGGCGGCCACGAATAACAGGTGCTACGTTGTTGAATGTGAATGTATGGAACACGGAGCAAACAGTGCCATCTACAGAAAAGACTAATTTCATATATGATATGGTGAGAGTGGGCTTGACCAATAAGGCCTACTACTTCCAGATCTACGACACACCATTGGGACACAGGTGGTTGGAGGCACTCAAGGACAACCTCAAACAAAAGAGGATACTGGAGAAGAACTTCTGTTTCCTTGGTTTCGCAGATTCAAAAAGAAATCTTAGATACCTTGTGCAAGAATTGAACGTTTATATTGCACAAATTAACTCCTTTAAATTCTCTCCATCATATGAGAAAATACACCCCTTCAGTGTGGATGACTTCCAATTCAGTTCTAATTTACCTATAGGTAGTTGGGACAATGGTGACATTTCAAAGACTTTAGGCAAGAGACTAAAACATGAGGCATGCAATAAATTGCACAGATATTTTGAGGACCTGCAAGGCACTGCATGGCAACTATCTGAGTTTTACAAACAAGCCGACATCGAAACAAAGTATGCAATCAGACAATTGAACAATATCTGCCACGAGATAGAAGGATGGGTACATGCAGATCGTAAAAAGGCATTCGAGCCAGAATGGGTTCGACCATCACAGATAACAACTTTCTTGAATGCTCCGAGGTATCCCTTACACGATGAGGATTTTGAGTTGTTCAAACACAACAGATATGATAGAGAGCTAGGTGGAGTGTATCTACACTGGTCACAAGTGGGTAAAACACTTTACGAGGTTTTCAGAGATGAACACGCCCCAAAAATGACAGACGCTCTGTGCTCTGAAATCAATCATCAGAAATATTACTCTGGAGAATTTGATGTCGAGTGGGGACAGACTGTCACAGAGGATCATGATTTCAAAAAAGAAGAAATGGATGAATACAGACGATGGTTAGAAGCAAATGGTTATGATTGGGAGGATCCGAAGTTGTCTCTAGGATACATCAAGATAGGACAAGTAGATTTACAGAGAACATTTGGAACTGAGGCCTCGATACACTACATACATAAAATAATGAATGAAAATTTAGACATTACCAGTATAAGAACAATTACAGGCCCATCTATCGAAACTGATTACCCTTACTCTCTAGAAAGCGATGATTGGAAAAAAATACAAATGGAAGGACTTAGACAAGGTTATGAATCACGTAGTATGCGTTAAGTGGGGCAACAAGTATATTTCAAAATATGCCAATGTTCTCAGTAGCATGGTTAAACGGCATACCACAGTGCCATACCAGTTTCATTGTCTAACTGATGATCCCAACGGACTGGATCCAGACATCAATGTGATAAAATTACCCAAGGATCCTTGGATAAAATCTTGGTGGAGTAAGTTGTGGATGTTCGCTCCTGAGATGCCGCTGAAGGGCAACATACTGTTCTTTGATCTTGACGTTGTGATATTTGACAACATAGATCAATTATTCACTCATACAGGCAAGTTCAACATCATCAGAGACTTCAACAGATGCAGGATGAAGGACTGGAAACTATCTAACAGTAGTTGTATGCGTTGGGAGGCCGGAACAATGAATTACCTGTGGAAAGATTTCAAGAACAGATCGGCAGAAATAATGCGAAATAATCACGGTGACCAGGACTGGATTACAAAGAGGGCCAATGACGACATCACGTGGTTTCCAGATGAATGGATAAGGTCTTACAAGTGGGAGATGATAGGGCTCAAGGACACGAAATTATTAACTAAAGATGGAAAGAAGTTCTTCCGTGAACCTTGCAAAGTTGCACCTGGTAATAAGGTCGCGGTGTTCCATGGATCTCCAAATCCAATGGAGTGTGCGGATCAATGGGTCATAGACAATTGGAAGTGATGACCAGTTACGGCAAAGTAAAAGTGAAAAGAAATAATCCTAGACTGGACGAAATCCCTGAAGACTGCGGATACATGCAACGTTTCAAGTACAATGTTGACATGAACAGCAATGGAATAATGGGCGATTGCATAGACTGGTGCCAACAGCACTGCGAGGGCAAATGGGGTTGGTGGTTTGAACCCGCGGGAGAGATTGAGAATCCTAAGAACCACTGGGAACACCAGAATGCATACATGAGTTTCGAAGTCAAACGAGATGCAACGAAGTTCTGGTTGTCGGTGGGAATACAGAACAGTGGCCGGAAATAAGGATAATTACTAGCATGAAACCATTCGAAATCACGGACTCAGCAAAAGCACAGATCGAAAGATTGCTTGAAAAGAACCCTGGCAAGTATGCGGTAAGTCTAGCAGTGCTAGGCGGAGGATGTGCAGGATTCAAATACGAGTGGGATTTCGCCGATACCAAAGAAAGCATAGCAGGAGGTGATCATGTGGAAGACTGGCACACAGGCAGGTTCGTTGTTGATGAAACATCTTTACTGTATGTGGTAGGTACCAAGATTGATTGGGTGGAGGAGACCTTTGGGTCACAGTTCGAGATATCAAATCCCAACAGTTCGAGCTCCTGTGGTTGCGGAGAGTCATTTGGCATATAATGGATACCGCTTTCATAATAGGCAACGGTGAATCAAGAAATATTTTCCCAATAGATAATTTACGAGGCCAAGGAACAATATACGGATGCAACGCCATATACAGGGATCATCCCATGTTGTGCGATCACATAGTGGCGGTTAACACTCCCATGTACGAGGAACTGGCCAAATGGCACAACAACGGCAAGGAGTCTCCACACATACACGGTCCAAAAGACATCAGCAGATGGAACTACATCTGCGAAGGTGACAGCGAACACGACATACCCCAAGGATTAAAAATATACAGATTATGGCGTGGTGGTGACGTGAAGAAAGGTGGCAAGATAAAAACCAACGACTTCTCAAAGGCGAAGGGTTCCGGTTGCAGTGCTGTTTTGCTGGCCGCTGAGTCAGGTATCAAGAACATCGTGATATTGGCATTCGACATAATGGGTGCCCAACAGTGGGAGATGGAAACACCCAGCAGGATACAGAACAACATATACAAGGATTCTATAAATTACCCGGGGCGTGAAAGCATGAAGGCCTATCTCAAATACGAATGGATGTATCAACTTAGGCAGACATTTAAGAAATTTCCCAACACCAACTTCCATTTCATTAACAGAAAGGAATATCTCGAGGGCAATCCATTCCTGCGTTGGTACTTCGATCAGCCAAACATCAAGTGTGGCATCTACGCCGACCTACAGAGATGGATCACCGGTGGACGTGATGACATTCTATGGAAAACACTATAAAGTCTTGGTACTACTTGCGTCAAGTTTGTAGACCTTACGCATCTTCACACCCACGCTCTGGGCGAACTTCTTGGAATCACATTTGTTGCACACGTGTTTGTAGTCGTTTGAAGCACGATCCGGATCAACCTTGCTCTTGGGTCTCATGAATGTCTCTGTACAGGCATCACACTTGAACACATAGATCAGGTTCTTCCTGTGGTAGTTGTGCATGGTGCCTAGTTTGCTCTCCCTCTTGTACAACTTCATCGTCTTTAGGGTTTCAATGAACATATTACTATTTAATAAATATGGGTAACACACCATGGCACGATTAACGATAGACACAGGAACACTGGGAAATCCGGCAACGGGAGATACATTGCGGACAGCGATGACCAAAGCCAACACGAATTTCGCAGAACTTTACACTGATCTAGCCGCTACAACATCATCAAACGGGAACCTTACAAATGCAGATACCAACGGTGATGTGAAAATATTTGCAAATGGAACAGGTATCATTGAGATTGATAGGTTATCAATAAACAACACAGCAATAACTTCACTAGATACTAATGCAGATATTACACTGACACCCAACGGAACGGGAAACGTCAAATTAGGCAACTTCACTTTCAACGCTGACCAAACAGTGGGAGCGGGCCAAGACAACTATGTGATGACTTATGATCACAGCACACAGACAATAGGCCTAGAGGCCTCGGCAGGTGGAGCCTCAGGTATCACATTCACAGGTGATGATTCCGCCGGCATCGCCATAGCAGACGGCGGACAACTTTACATACAGGGCGGAACAGGCATTACCACTTCTGCCAACTCGGATGGCACAATCACGATCACGGCATCAGGTGGATCTGGGCTCCAGTCAAGGACCACCAAGGCAGGATCCGCATCAATACAGGATGGCAGTACATCGGACATAGACATAACGGGATTCATTGGCTACGCTCTCTACAAGGTACAGACATCACACGCGGCAAGGGTCATAGTGTACACCAGTAACCAGGACAGAGACGCAGATGCCTCAAGGGCAGAAGGTGTTGACCCAACCGCTGACGCAGGCGTGATAGCGGAAGTGATCACAACGGGTGCTGAAACGGTATTGATATCGCCTGGCACGATCGGATACAATGATGATTCCACTGTGACCACCAACGTACCAATCAGGGTCACTAACAAGATCGGTGACTCGGCATCCACATCAATCACGGTAACACTACATCTCGTACAACTGGAGTCTTAAGGTGGAACTGTTTCAGGTCACACTTAAAAAGGGCGAAGACTCAAAGGCATTCTACGATGACATGGAGACACCAGGTGGTGCTTTACATATTCCAGATCGTAAAATAGAGTGCGGAGCAAGACGACCAACTTCAAGAACCACAGGCTATATGCTTACCTTAGAAGAAGCACAAGAAGTAAGTTATGATGACAGAGTAGAAGTTGTTGTTCCACAAAGCGTGTTAGACAGACAGACTGTGGTTAACGATGCTACATACAACGGTAGATTTACCAAAAGCACAAGTCCAACCGGATCAACTTTTACAAAAGCCAACGGTAGTACCGGAGTAACATACACTAATAATGATCACTTCAACTGGGGGATACTGAGACACATTGAAAGCACCAACAGATCAGGTTGGGGAAACAATGCTGGAAGTTCTTCTGGTAGGCGTGTTGATGATACTGTAACATATTCAGCAAGCGGCAAGAATGTAGATATCGTCATTGTAGAAAATGACACATTAAGTGATCACGCAGAATATTCAAGCAGATTAGTAGACTACAATTGGGGACAACACTACAACACGATCACAGGTGGCACAAACTACACCTACAGCAACGCAGATGCTCGTGATAACTTTAGTGCAGAAGATAACCATCCAACAGCAGTGGCCGCTTATGCGGCAGGTAAAAGATTTGGACTTGCCAAAGATGCCAATGTGTATATGTTAGACCTAACCTACGAGAGAAGTAAATCAGGTGGCGATAGCACTAGCAGAGCTTTCGCCTACATTAGAGAATTTCACGCAAACAAATCTATCAACCCAGCAACAGGTAGAAAAAATCCTACCATTGTGAATGTGAGTTTGGGCACGATCAATACTTATTCAGGTGCCAGTGTAGCACACTTCCAAGGCGCGACATTAGACAAAGGCAACGGCAGTACATTCCTTACTGATGCTGAACTGTTGGCTCGCGGAGTATACAAGAACACTGGTAAATCGTGGACTACGTTCACTAGCAATACCAACTTCCAAGTAAACAGTCCTTCACCTGACAGTGATTTAGTAGATGCTATAGCAGAAGGCGTTATTGTGGTTACTTCGGCTGGCAACAACAACAGATACACTGATGTATCAGGTGGCGACAACTATGACAACTATATGGTTACTGGCGCCGCATATGCGAACAGGAACTATTTGTTCAATGGCTACTATCCATTTAGAGATTATTACATGCGTGGCGCTACCTTCTCATTCAACGGAGCAATAAACGTAGGCGCTCTAAGCAATGATACAGATGAAGGTAAAGCAGATTTTAGCGACTGGGGTCCGGGCATAGATGTATATGCCGCTGGAGAGACTGTAATGGGTGCTATGATGAAAGACGAAATTGCCTACGGTAATCCCTATTATGGACAGTTAAGCAACACACCGAAATGGGATACAATGGGTGTGCAAAACGGAACAAGTTACTCTTCACCTTTGATAGCAGGTATGTTGGCTTGTTTAGCAGAAGTATATCCCACACTCACACAAGCACAAGCAAGAACATATTTACAAAACAATGCTGTCACAGGATTGATGGCAGACACGGAAGACGCAATAAATGTAGATGTAAGCACAAGAGTGAGCATAGACGGTGCTGACATAGACAGAATAGCACTGTGGAAGAATCACAGGGCCACGTCAGGTAACATGGCGTTCAACACCTACAACAAAGACGTGAACAGCCGTCCCACAACAGGTGCGATATACCCTAGGCCTAGAATCAGACGTAGAGGATAACCATAAATACCATTAAATTATGGCGAGAAATAACATAGATATAGGAGCACTGGGGAATCCGGCCACGGGCGATACTTTACGTACGGCCATGATCAAGATCAACAACAATTTCGAAGAACTCTACATAGGAAATGCCGCGGATGGCCAACTGACTACCTCAGTCACAAACGGTGACATATCTATACAGCCAAACGGCACAGGTACTGTCGAGATAGACGCATTATCTGTGAACAGTGACAACATAACTTCACTGACCACAAACTCGTCTGTGACCATAACCGGTAACGGCACGGCAGGTGTGGACATAGAAGGTATTAGTGTAAATGGCACAACGATTACAAGCTCAGACAGTAGCACAATCAACATCAACGAGAATCTCATAGTTGATGGCACAGGGGACTTCTCTGGCACCCTGTCTGTAACAGGAGCGTCGACATTGACCGCAGGAGCGACGATAGATGGCATCAGCATCACGGACAACACGATCACAACATCAGCATCAAACGCCAACCTAGAACTCACAGCGTCAGGCACTGGTTCTGTCAGCATCGATGGCATACAGATTTCAGGAACAGAAATCAGTTCGAGTGACTCAACACAGATCACAATAAAAGAAAATTTACACGTGACTGGGAACATCACGGGCACGATTGACGCTGACAACTCAACAGTTTCAAACCTAGAAGTGGACAACTTCAAGGCCGCTTCAATTGTCACAGAAGCGGAAGGTATTGGAAGCAACGACAATGACACAACAATTCCAACAAGTGCCGCTGTCAAAGACTATGTGGACAACAACGCAGGTGGCACAACAGGTGACCTGGCCATAACAGGATCAACCATATCAACACCTTCAAACGCAGACCTAACACTGAGCCCAGGTGGAACAGGTAGTGTACAGACACCGGGAGTCACGATAACAGACAACAAGATCACATCAAATAGATCAAATGACAACTTAGAGTTAAACGCATCAGGCACAGGAACGATAGTGCTAGAGAATTTAAAAGTGGGCACGGGTGCCACAGTGACGACGATACTTGACGAAGACAACATGTCCTCTGACAGTGCCACGGCATTGGCTACACAACAGAGCATAAAAGCATACGTGGATTCACAGGCCGGCACAGGTGGCATGACATTCTCAGGCAACACAATGTCTGGATCAAGTAACGCAGACATAGAGATCACACCGGGAGGCACAGGAGCAGTAGTATTAGGTGATGCCATCAGGATCAGAGACAACCACCTAGAAGGCACAAGATCAAACGAAGACGTCATCATTGATCCCGCGGGAACAGGGCAAGTCGTTGCCAACGCCGCTTTCAAATTCAACGCAGGTTACGTTGAGAATATAAACACACTGACTTCAAGTTCGACCATAACAGTCAACTGTGCATTGGCCAGCATACACAAGGTCACATTGGCCACATCAACGGAATTCAACATCACCAACCTACCAACAGGTGGCACGGTCACATTGATAATAACACAGGATGGTTCAGGATCAAGAACAGCAACATTTGGAACGGATGGCTCAAGTGCCGTGAAGTTCCCATCCAACAGTAGCACACTTTCGACCGGTGCCGCTGACATAGATGTTGTCACAATCATCAACGACGGAACCAACTTCCTGGGCAACATTGCCAAGGACTACAGGTCATCATAGGAGGACTAGATGCCTCTTGGTATACACAGACACATCATCACAGTGGGCGGCAACTGGGATCCTTCAGACAGCGTCACAACAAGTTTTCACATCGATGCCGCAGACACATCAAGTTATTCACTCAGTGGTAGCAACGTTTCATCTATAACTGACAAGGCAGGCAATTTCTCAATCACTGTCAACGGCACACCCACTAGGGTCTCCAGTGCCCTCAACAGCCTCAATGTGTGGGACTTCAGCGGTTCGAGTGAGGACTTCACCACGTCGGACGAACAGAATGTCACGGATGGTTCAGGCAACCACTGGGCCATAGGTGTGTTCCTGGCGGACACAGTCAATGACACGCAGGACAGTTTCTACAGTTTCGAGAACAACACAGTGTCGTCAGGGAGCAAGAGAGACTACGCGGTCAGCGCCGGTAACTCCAGTGCGTTCAACGGTGAGTTGGACCTGGACGGATTGAGTTCCAACAGGATCTCATCAACAATAGGTAATCTACAGGAGTTCGACTCAGCGGTCACCCTTGACGCATTCCACATAGTGGGCACCATATTCAACAAGACCGGCAACCAGATCTCCACCAGGGTGGACGGCGCCAACGCATTCACTCCTGTGAACGACTACGACAGAGCCATCTCCCAGAAACAGGACGTGAGGATCATGCGAAACAGGTCCAACGAGAGGTTGGATGGCAGGGTTGCTGAATTCTTTGTGGTAGGCGCACTGCCGGGCACGGGCGGAACTGACATAACGGAGTTCCAAAAGGCTGAGGGATACCTGGCTCATAAGTGGGGTCTGACGGGAAATCTACCCAGTGACCACCCGTTCAAGAACATCTCTCCGTAGGCAGATTTATCAAATCATAAAAACCGCTAAATATTAGTCGATATGGCACAAGAACTAATAAACATAGGCGCACAGGCCAATGATGGGACAGGTGATACTATCAGGAACGCCGGCCGTAAGATCAACGCTAACTTCACAGAATTTTTCGCGTTGCCTGCCGTAGCATCTGATATAAGATTCGAGCAAAACAACATCGTATCAAAATCTTCTAACGCCGACATAGTGCTCAAGCCTTCAGGAACAGGAAACATAGTATTCCCCGCCCTCACTGTTGAAGACAACAACATCAAAATGACCAGGTCAAATGATGAATTGAAAATCACAGCCAATGGATCTGGTAAGGTTGTAATAGACGGTATTGGATTCGCAGGCACATCTATTGTGGGCACAGACTCCACAACCATCAACATAAATGAAAACTTGATAGTTGAAGGCACACTGAATGCAGGTGCTCCTACCCTATCGTCTGCGGTCACGATCAATTCCACACTGGACGTCACAGGTGCAACCACACTGTCTACATTGACGGTTTCGGGAGCCTCATCTTTCGTGGGTACTACGACCATTGATAATCTTACTTTTAACGACAACATAATAGGTACGAGTTCAAATGCGGATTTGATCCTATCACCAGGCGGCACAGGTGTGGTAAGCGTTTCCAACCTCACAATAGACTCAAGCATAAATTTAACCGATAACGTGATCAAGGTCACACGTTCCAACGATGACTTTGTTCTTTCAGCAAATGGCACAGGTTCAGTCCAAATGTCAAAAGTTAACATCAGCGAAGGCACTGTGAACAACACAGTGTTAGGGGCAACGACACCAGGGGCAGGAACTTTCACTACATTAGCATTCTCGGGCACATCAATCGTGGCGGACGGTGTCACCATAACTGATAACACGGTGACTGCAAATAGGTCAAATGATAATCTGGAACTTGAGGCCAGTGGATCAGGATACGTTAGGATCAATGATTTATTTAACTTCCCCAACTCAGACGGTAACACAGGACAACTACTCCGGACAGACGGAAGCGGTCAGTTGTCGTGGGTCACTGCTCCACTATTGCTTGGACAGTCGGATATACAAGACGCAAGAAACACCATTGGGTTTTCATCGTCAACACAGTTAAATGCTAACGAGGCCGTAGGTGCACACGAAAACATCGTTGCAGGCAGTGACAGTGTGGTGGACGCATTCGCCCAGTCCCAGTATGACAGTGCTTGGTACTTGATGTTGCAGAGGTACGATTCCGCTGACAGTTCGATACAGTACGCAGGCTTCAAAACGTCAGTGGCACAAGGAACAGCAAATGGAAGCACATTCGAGGCCGACAACTTAACGTCACAGATCATAAAGACAAATGGTGATGATGGAATCATGCAAGTATCTTCAGACGTAAGAGGTGGAGATTCAACGGTCAGGCTCCTAGGACAGGCCGGCCTACTGGCAGACAGTACCACTTCGGCGTTATTCAACTCAGTGAATTTTTTCAGAATCGGTCTAGGAGATAATGACTCGTCAGGATTCACAGACGGGAATGTGGCGACAAAAGTCACAGCAGACCTTGACAGTGCGACTGCAACACTTGACACCTTTGCCCACGCAAGTTTCAGGGGAGCGAAATATTATGTTTCGGTAAACAACACAACCACCAATGAAGTCATGAACGCTGAAGTCATCGTGGTTCATGACGGATCAGATGCTACCATACAGACATACAACCAGTTCTCAACCAACACGGGCAACACTGCACTGGCAACCTTTACCGCAGACATAAGTGGCAGTGACGTAAGGTTAAGAGGTGCCAACGGGACCGCTGGAACATGTAGAGTCACAATGTACAGGATACTTTTGGCCGACAATGAGTCAGGTTCGAGTGGCACGTACCAGAGTGTCATTGCGGCACAGACGGTCAGCAACACCGCACTCACCACAATTGACACAGACACGTTCAGGGGTACAGCACATCCAGACATGAGTTCTCAGAAAATTGCTAATCAATTTGCAAAAACAAGTTTTGACAGTGTGTTCTATCACATGGTGCAAAAAGATGTAACGAACAGCGAATTTGTCATGAACAAGTTGAGTTTGAATCATGGCATCAGTGCCGATGGTAGCACAGAAGTGGCAGGGGTCACAGACAGTCATATCCTAAAATCAGGAGAGATGAACGATATCACGGCCTTTGATGCAGGCATCAGCGGATCAAATATAAATTTACTAGCAACAGGCCAGAGCGATGGCTCAACCACAGTCCAGAACTCATTGTCCTACTATGGCATCGGACTTGGTCCAAACACAACAACTGCCTCATCAGGAAACATAGGCACACACGCAGGTGTTACCACCGGAGGCAACTATGAAACAGTGATAGATCATGTAATAGCAGAAGGTACAACACAGGCAAGTTTTGCCGCTGAAAGAACAGCCGCAGAATTTACTGCGAGTCAATTCAACGGTGCATTGTATCATGTTGTTACCAAGGATACGACCAACGGCAGTTTTGAAACACAGAAAATTTCAGTATTGCACAATTTCAACGATGGTTTCCTTACGTCATCAGCAGTGACTAGAACAGATAGCGGTGACGATCATCCAACATTCAACGCCGACATGGTCACAGCAGACGACAGTGCATCCAAGATAAGATTAAGAATGACAGACGGTGATGGTTCATCTGTCACACCAGCAAACACAATGGGCTACTACAGGATAGGAATCGGTGACGATGACTCCACAGGATATGTGGGCGAACTAGGGCTAGTTCATGACATCATGCATGTGTCAATCATAGACAGCACCGTGGTAACCCTTGATTCGTTTACTAAGGCTCCGCACGCCGCGGCAAAATATTTTATAAATGTGAGAAATCAATCAACTGGTGAAACCAGCAACATAGAATGTTTGATCACACACGACAACACCAATGCATACATAACATCATACAACGAGCACTTCTCAGGCAACAACAGCCTCATCACATTGACCGCAGACATAAGTGGTACAAGTGTCAGGTTGCGAGGTTCTGCAACGTCAGGCGCCAGCACAAAGGTAGTTGTAAACAGGATAGTGGCATTCGCTGACACAGAATCAGACGAGGCAACCACAGACAGCACAAGGAAAGTGATAGGTAACGTCACGACATCTAGTACAGCAACAACTTTTGACACATTCCAATCCAGCGACACGGATGCTGTACATTATGTGGTGTGCGGACAGAACGGGTCAGATGAGAAATTTATATGTGAGGCCACTGTTGTCACAGATGGCACAGGAGTTTTCATATCACAAGGTCCTAACATAAGCACAAAAGGCACAGACATGTTGGAACTTACCGCTACTATTTCAGCAGGCACGGTCAGTGTCAAAGCAAGTTCCACTTCAGGCGCTTCAACGGCGGTGAGTGCTTATGCAGTAAGGTTGAAAGCACCTTTAGACAATTCGATTGTGCTGGACAGTTGGGCCATCGCTGATGACAGAGGTGCCAAGTACTACATTTCCGCGGATGACACTATAAACGGACATGTCACAAACATGGAAGCCATGGTGGTACATGACGGCACCAATGCATTTATCACAACGTACGACCAGCATAACAGCCATAACAGTTTGGTCTCATTCACCGCAGATATCAGTGATGGACAGTTGAGATTGCTGGCGACACCAACCACAGCAGATGTCAAGTTGAAATTCTACAGGATAAGATTAGCCGACAACGAATCAAACAGCACAGGAACTGACTTCAACACAGTGGGTGCAACCACAATATCAAGTTCGGCGACTGCAATAGATACTTTCGTAGATACACAATTCAAAGGTGCTCATTATGTGATTATCGCTCGTAACGCCACTGAAGGGACTTCCGAAATAACGGAAGCCACAGTCTTGACCAATGGCACCACTGCTTTTGTGGCACAGGGTGCTAACGTTTCAAGCAAGGCATCATCGATGTTGACTCTTACCGCGGCACATGATGGATCAAGCACTGTGACTCTGAGTGCGGCATCCAGTGCAGGTGGGAGCACCACTGTCAACGCACACAGGATTCACCTCAATGTGGAAGATGGAACCTCATATGATGTTCTTGACTCGTTTGGGCACGGAACATATAAATTGGCGAACTATATTGTGGTAGGAAAAAATGCCGCAAACGAATCGCAGATAGCAGAACTAATGGTTGCCACAAATGGCACGGCACCATTTATTTTACAGACAGGTGCAAATATCAGCACACACTCAGAGTCCGATGCATTAATGAATTTCACAGTCGCACACAACGGCAGTAACGTAGAATTACGTGCAACAAACAACCAAGAATTAACCGACACCACAGTCAACATGTACAGATTGCATCTTAACAGGCTTGAGGGGTCACCTAGTTCTGTAGCCACTCTCGACACATTTGACAAGACTGAGTTCAGGAGTGCCAAGTACACCGTTTCGATCAGTGACCCGGCCAGTGGTTCACTTGGATTATACGAAACTCTAGACATTAATGTGGTACACGACGGCACTACTGTCTATTTGACCACGTTTGGCAGGACCACTAACCACACTACAGATCTAGTGGAATTCACTGCTGACATCAGTGGTGATAACGTGAGGTTGCGAGGCACGATAAGTAATACAAACACACACACGGTCACAGTGGTTAGAAGGGTAATGAAAGTTTAACATGGCACAGCAGACGCTTAACATAGGAACAAACGCAAACGACGGGACAGGCGATAATCTAAGAACCGCCATGACCAAGGTGAATGAGAATTTCACTGAAGTTTATTCTGCTCCAGGCTTTAGTTTAGATGCAATCACAATCTCCGGCAATGAAATAAGTGCCGTTAGATCCAACGATGACCTTGTTTTCAACCCAGCGGGCACTGGTGTAGTCCAATTCCCTGCCATAAAGATCGACGACAACAATATCGTAGGAACAAGATCAAATGAGGACATCAACCTTCTACCTAGCGGGACAGGTTCGGTGGTGTTTGGGGCAATCAAAATACAAGGAACCTCTTTTAGTTCAGATGATTCCACAACAATCAACATCAACGATGGACTTGTTGTAGATGGAACAATTAATGTCACGGGCACATCAACACTGACAGGTGCGGCAGACCTAGGTTCCACACTAGCAGTTCCGTCAGGACTAACAACTCTTTCAACTTTGGCTGTTACCAGCACCACAAGTTTGGTAGGTACAACAACCATTGACAATTTAACATTCAACGACAACATAATAGGAACTAGTTCAAACGCCGACCTAAACTTGACTCCGGGAGGCACAGGCACTGTTACCATAGCAAATTTAACCGTTGACTCAAACATCAACATCACAGACAACGAGATCACAACCACGCAGTCAAACTCGGATCTTGTAATTGCCCCAGCAGGCACAGGATCTGTTTCAATTGCCAAAGTAGACATCGATAGCGGAACCATAGACAACACAACCATTGGAGGAGCAACTCCAGCCGCTGGAACTTTTACATCGTTGGCCACTACTGCATCTTTGGCCATAGATGGCGTTACGATTTCAGACAACACAGTTTCAACCAATTCGTCAAATGCCAATCTAGAGTTGACAGGTAATGGATCTGGTGGTGTAACAATAAGTGGTTTCACTATGCCAACTTCAGACGGTGCCAGTGGACAATTTATAACAACAAACGGACTTGGAGTGCTTTCATTCGCCACTGCTGGGGCCACCCTAAGTAATTCAACTATTGCAGATGCCACAACAACAGTTGCCACTTCATCGACTAGTGTGCTGAACTCGTTCGACAAGACAGTTGCCAGAAGTGCGAAATACTACATCTCTGCCACAGACGCCACGAACAGCAGATTTGAATTTGTGGAGGCCAATGTGGTACACGATGGTACAAACGCTTTCATCTCAACGTTCGGTTCGGTTAGTGACCACACAGTAGGCCTAGCGACCTACACAGTTGGTATTAGTGGTGACGATGTGCAAGTCAAAGTTACAAATATCACTGACGACAGTATTGTATTCAAATTCCAACGTATAGCAATGAACATATAAAAATTACATTAGGTTTATAAAAACTAATATAAATATCTACAACAAAAGGATTTTAAAACATGGCAAGACAAGCAATCAACATAGGATCAAGTGCAAACGACGGCACAGGTGATCCGTTAAGAACAGCATTTGACAAGATAAACGACAACTTCGTAGAACTGTACGGGACTGACAATGACATCAACACACTTGATGCAAACCTGGATCTAAGCACTCATGCTATCACAACAGGTGTCACGAACGGTGACATAACGATCACACCAAACGGTACAGGAAGCATCAAACTTGGTGCAATGAAGTTCGTTGGAACAACAATGAGTTCAGATGATTCAACACAGATAACGATCGCGGAAAACATACAAACAACAGGCACGTTGAACGTGTCTGGTGCAACAACTTTAGGTAGCACACTAGCAGTTGGAACATCATTGGCTTTGGCGACGGGTGCCACCGTGACGGGTATCTTAGACGAAGACAACATGGCAACAGATTCTGCCACGCAACTAGCCACGCAACAGTCTATCAAGGCATACGTAGATAGCACAGTCACAGCACAAGATTTAGATTTTGCATGTGATGACTCAACAACACTTTCAATAGACTTAGATTCAGAAAGTTTACAGTTCTCAGGCGGAACTGGAATCACTACAGCAGGGACAGGCAACACAGTCACTATTGCAATAGACGGCACAGTAACAACATTAACTGGTAGTCAAACTTTAACAAACAAAGTGTTGACATCACCAACTATCAATGCCGCAACGATGACAGGCAATGTAACTGTTGATAACCTGATATTCAATGATACAGACATCAGCACCGCATCCAATGGAAATTTAACTTTGAATCCTGGTGGTTCTGGAACAATTGAATTACACGCAGTCACCAACGTGACAGGTAACTTAACTGTATCGGGCACAACAAACACAGCGGATGTTGCCACAACAGGAAACACGACGATTTCAGGATCACTCACAACAGGAACGTTCGCTGTTGGTGACTTGAATATCATATCTGACGGTACTATTACATCTGACACTAACGGAGACATAGCCATTGATCCTGCGGGAACAGGAGCCATTGTGCTTACTGGACCAATCACTCATGCAGGAACACAGACTACAACTGGACAGTTGAATGTTGACAACTTAAGATTGGACGGGAACGTTTTATCTGCCACATCGGGTGGGGTAACACTGACACCTGCAAATGGACAAAATGTAACTGTTTCAGGCACAAATGTCAAATTGACCGCGACAGAGGCCAACTTCACATTAATGGAGGCAACTACTGTGAGGGCAGACAAACTCGAAATTGATACTTCAAATGGTGATTTGGATATTAATACACAGGGTTCAGGAACAATTGATTTTAATACACCAACACAGACCACTGTTGGTGCAGTTGGCGCCGCAACACATTTACCATTAGACTCTGCTAACGAAATTAGACCGCTAGGTTATTTGAAGATCAAAGTTGGTGGAGTGGATGCAGTTATTCCATACTTTAACGCGAGTTAATAGATAGCAACAAAGTCCTTATAAGGCAATATGAGAAAACACCGTAACGACCGTCACAGGTATACGTCAACACACTCCGAAATAAAACGCTTGGAGGATGCCATACGGCGAGAGCAAGACAAAATTACACGTGAAGGCTTGCGACAGCAACTAGAACACTGGATACGTACACAGAATAATCATAGGTAATTGCCAATAAATACCCGTGTAAGGAGTAAAGTAATGGCAACACCAGTGTGGACTACCACAGCAGGTAAAATTGCAACTATAGATGAACAAGCGTCATTTTCGCTACAACTTGAAGCGAATACCAGCGATTCAACGGCCATAACTTACTCCGTGATAGCAGGAAGCCTACCCGCAGGTATGCAGGTTACTACAGATGGCTTACTGACAGGTACTCCGGCTGAGGTTGCCAAAAGAACTCTTTACACCTTCGTCGTGCGAGCCACGGCCGGTACCGCTATCACAGACAGAACTTTCAGTCTAGACGTTCAGGGCTCAGACGCACCTGTATTCACAACGGCATCAGGACAACTACAACTGGATGATAGTACCAGTGTTGGACTTTATTGGGTCATAGATGGTTCCAGTGTGTCACTGCAGATGCAGGCCACAGACACAGACACCAGGGCAGGTCAGAGTTTGGTTTACGAGATCGTACAAGGATCACTACCACCCGGAGTTACCATGAGCAAGTCAGGATTGATTTCAGGAACAGTTCAACTCACGGATGATCAAAGATATGGAGAGCGTGGTGGATATGATGATGGTAATCCAGAGGATCAATGGGATGGTACATTTGATAGAACAGTCAGATCTAAAAGTATAAGCAAGAATTTTGATTTCATAATAAGGGTATCAGACGGAACCAGTTTCGTAGAACAGAACAACAACATATTTGTTTACTCCGCGGACTTCTGGAGAGTATCAAACACAGAGATCACTATTGACGCAACAGAAATACAAAACACGCCACTGACCATGGACCTCAGTGCCAACAGGAGACCTGTTTTCAGGACAGGTTCAGATTTGGGCACGTTCAGACACGACAACGCACTTGTGGTGAAAATCGATGTGGAGGACTTCGATCCGTTGCAAGGCGATCTGGAGTACTCGATACAATCAGGATCTTTGCCCTCAGGTGTCGCCATCGACGCTGACACGGGAGAGCTTTACGGACAACTGGCAAGACAATCAGCGGTTGAGACAAACTATGCCTTCACCGTGAGGGCCAACAGAGTTGTAAGCACAGACGTAAACGTGTTCACGGACCAGTCCTTCACAATGAAAGTTATTGGCGAGATAGACATAGGCATAGAATTCACAACACCGACTGTGGTGGGAACTCTTACAGCAGACATACCAAGTCTGCTATCAATAGAAGCAGTTACAGAAGAGGCCAATCGTGTGTTGAGTTATTCTGTCACGGCAGGATCTTTGCCAGCAGGAATTACATTATCAGAACAAGGAAACCTCATAGGCACAATAGATCCGAGTGAATTCACAGATTCCACGAGAGCATTTACGTTTACGGTCACAGTGAGTGACCAATACCAATCAGCGGCCACGGCAAAAGAATTCACATTGAACATCGATATCCCATACACTCAAACCGAGTATGGCAACATGTCGGGCCATTCAACATCTTTCATTGATCAAAATATATTTTATAACATAGCACAAGATCCAAACATCAATTCTGTAGATAATATATTCAGACCCGAAGATGACAATTTCGGGATGAAGGTCAAACCTGAAATGCTTATGATGTCGGGACTTGAAGCACAGACGTTGACTGCTTTTCAACAGCAGATGGAACAGAACCATGCTCCCAAGACCCTGTACTTTGGAGACATAAAGACAGCAGTGGCCAAAGAAGGCACTGATACAAAATACGAAGTTGTCTATATAGAAATCAAAGATCATCTTGTCAACAAGGATGGCCAATCTGTGTCCAGTTCGATTAATTTACGTGATGCTGTGTCAAAACCTTTACTAGGACCAAGGGCGTCTAGCATGAACGCCACAGCAGATTACGTAGATTATGAAGTGACCACGGACGGAGGACTATCGTTCAGCACAGCAGGATCTAAAGTAAGATATGCAAACCAATTGAGTGCTGACCTAGGATTCATAGAAACAGTGTATCCAAATGCAGTAGCCAACATGAGGTCAAGAATGAAAAGCCTAGGACACAAGGAATGGGATTATCTACCATTGTGGATGAAGACAACACAAGCAGGCGATCTTGCACCGTTAGGATATGTGACGGCAGTACCCATCTGTTACTGCAAACCAGGAACATCAGCATTGGTCAAAAAAAGAATTGAGGACAAAGCACTAAACTTCAAGAATATTGCATTCACCATAGACAGATATGTGGTCAACAAAAGCAAAGTTGCCACGGAAACGTTCACAGCGGATGGTACGACAACCAGTTTCGTTGTTGATGAACTGGTGCACGAGGAAGATGTATTGGTCAAAGAAGGAACAAGCAGGGTGTTCGTGGGCAAAGGTGTAACAGCCGACAACAACATAAAGCCAACATATCTCACAGCAGATGGCACTATTAGATCCGCAGATCATGAGTTAGGCATTACACTTTCTCACAACACAACCACAATGAAAACAACGATCACTTTTACCAAAGAAATACCACAAGCAGGCACAATAATCAAGGTGGAGAGATTGAACGATAAATATCTTAAATTTAGAGATAAAGGAATACAATAATGGCTAGTAACATAGTACCAGGAAACATAGACGAAACATATCCTAAAGCAGGACAGGACAATAGCTCTCAGGGTTTTAGAGATAATTTTTTAGCGATCAAAAATAATTTTACCGAGGCCGTAACTGAAATAGTAAATCTACAGACAAACAAGGCAAATTTGAATGCCGCTAGTGATTTTACAGAAAATGAAGTAAGAAGGGCAAAGTTCAAAGACACATCAGAAACCATCTATGGTCATGGCAGTGTATCTAGTGGAAGTGTAACGTTGGATCATGAGAATGGTCATTACCAAACTTTAACCGTAACAGCAGACACCACCTTTGCATTCAGTAACTTTCCATCTGGTGCATTGGGTAGAATAATATTAGATATAACAGTAGCACCATCATCAACAGGTATCCTTACTTTCCCAAGTGCTGTGATCAAGGCAGATAATGTCACAGGCAGTGACGGAACATCAGATCAGGTAACTATAGGATTGGGCAGGGCATTGTTTGAATTCATGTCACCAGATGGTGGCACAACTGTGCTAATGCACCAACTGGGCAAACAGTACGTATAATAACTAAGGAGTCTAATG
>VMHT01011343.1_pt1 | contig 20081 bp, 14 predicted proteins | sample 4693611 | NCBI WGS metagenome assembly VMHT01 (sample SAMN12280063, study PRJNA550983) | marine metagenome | isolation source: seawater sampled from same location over 5 years 0.02-0.2 micron viral filtrate | place: USA: collected off the coast of southern California halfway between the port... ...
AGCTTACCGCAAATTACACATGGTGATCAGGTTGAGAAAGTCTTAGTTATTATTTAGCGCGCCGCCCACAGGACATAAGAAGGCCGGCAGTGACTCCCACAGTGGTAATTAGCGAGGCCTGTAACGTTAGCGCTAACACTAATAAGGGTGTTGCCCTTATTCACTATTAAGACGTTAGAGAAAAGGTGGGTGTCCATAGCTGGACTCTATTCACTACTAGTAGGACGTTAGAGGCAAGGTGGATGTCCATAGCTGGACTCTATTCACTACTAGTAGGACGTTAGAGGTAAGGTGGATGTCCATAGCTGGGCTCTATTCATTACTAGTAAGACGTTAGAGACAAGATGGGTGTCCAGGGTGGGCATCCATTGAAGGCTACAGGGCTTTTAATGAACCTGACGAAGTTATAAATGAAGATCAAAAAGCTTTCTGAAATTTGCCAACTAAAAGGTAAAAGGCTGTGAGCCCGGCTGGTTTCTTGCGGCGGTAGAAACCAGCCACAAAGCTTGGCCGGAGGTGTGGTGACTGTTTATTTAAATCAACCAATGTCGCCCCGTTTGCAATATTCCACTAAGGCCCGAAATTTTCCGCCTATCGTGAGGAGCTTCCCAATAGCGCTTTCATCTGAGCTGCCAGCTCTACAAACTTTTCTTTAATAGTGCGTTTAAGGCCGATATCTACCCCACCCATGAGCACAAACCCTTCTACGGTGATGGTCGGGGCCTGCCGATCGGCGATGGACGGGGCAGTATTGTCGATACCACCCATCAAGCAAAATGCTTTGGTGACCACATTTACATTTTCCGGCACTTTTATATCGGTTCCGCCCATTATACAAAGGGTTTTAATTGTTACATTTGGGGTGGTGAACACCGCGTCGGAAAAGTCTATGTCTGAACCGCCCATAAAATTAAAAACGCGAATTTCCGCCGGCACCAGCCAGCGCCCAGACCTGTCGGAGCCGCCCATAATATTGACAATGGTTTCATTGTCAGGCGTTTCACCAGCGGTGTAATTGATATTAAGCTTTTTCTCTTTTTGCCGCGTGTAATTATCATCGACTTGCAGGGTAAGGTCGGCAGCCAATTGATCAATTTCCCGGTGGTCCTGACTAGCCATCGCATTATCCAGGCGGCGCTCAAACGCCTCAGCTGAAATTACGCCATGACTGTAGTGATAAATCAGCTTATCGATGACTTCTTCCCTGACCTGTTCGATAGGACGATCTTCAAGTTTAACCATGACGGTTGCTCCGTGAGTTGTGGATTGCCATTCAATTTCATTAAGTTGAAGCAGTTGCTATGCCAGTTAATAAGTCTATATATTTCATGATCTTGCAATATGATAGGGGAGGGGCGTAGACGGTTATCGCTAAATACTGGTCAATCAAACCACTTTCTTATTTTTTAGATAAGCCGCCTTTCGAACATGTTGCTGCGTTTGCACATTTGGTTCTTTTAAATGTGCATGTTCAGCGCCTTACCTGGGCAAGTGTGGTGAATGGAAAGCCAAGTCGTGCCGTGCACATACAAACACTGAAGCCTAAAAAAAGCTTCAAATAATGGTGGATATCAGTAGTGATGAGGAGTTCGTCAAAGAGGAGCCAGGCGGGTACACCCAAAATACAGGTTGCGAGTACAGCTGAAAAAATACTGACGGTTAACGTAGTGCCACAGGTTTGGCATCTAATAGTTTCGTAGACTAATAGCTTTGTTTTCTCAGGCAGCCCTATATTACGCTTGCAGCAAGGACAACGACTTTCATATATACTCATTGTTACGCTCCAAAAAGTGAGCGTACAGCGATGGCCGTACGCTATTACAGCTAGGGAATCATTGACTTGGCACCGTCATACAAGGCTCCGCCGGCCATAGCTTGTGAAACAAACCTTACGGATTTATATGATCGATAAGCCCATACGGCCCCTACACCTACCCAGTAAAGCGCTACTATTCCGCCGCTAATATCATTGGTGTCCTCAACCGTTAGTTCTCTCATTTCATATTCCCTTTTCATTAAAATTCCATGTCCTGCTAATTATAGATTCATTGGCGTAATAAAATTTACAGAAGTTTAAGGTCCAATGTAACTGAATACATGTTCAATATTTTCGTTAACTTTATTGCTAAACCGCACTGAATAAAGCGGTAATGCAAAGCAAAAAAAGTGACTGTCCTATTCACTTTGTCCTATTCGATTGCTGTGAATTTTACGGCAGCGTACAGGCTGCATCGGTAACCGACTGTTATGTTTATGAGTATCATATCGGGACGTGGTGAGAATAGGTCATTTATCAGATTCGCGTAAGATGCTGAAAAGGGCACATCAAGGACTGCGTAGATACTGTACTTTTCAAAATTAACCGGGGTCACGGTTACAAAGTTTTCGTTGAACAATGGTGGATTCTGCGTAGCTCGCCATAAGCGGTTTGCCAAAGAATTATTGGTTTCAATTGCCGTTGTTTACCCTTACCTAATCAAAACCTTGCCTTTAAGAGTATAAAATTTAATCAGCTGTAACCACTGTTGCGACCTATCCATTAGAGACTTTGTATGCTGAACAAAAGTAAGAGAAGTACCGCCCGGCGTAGTGAAAATTTTTCTGCAGAGGAAATGGCCCGCTTTGATAAATTGGCTGAGTCCTGTCGGAATTCAGAAGGTGAGTATACGACAGCGCTGGAATTTAACCGCGCCCGCACTGCAACGATGCTACATGAAATTTGTCATCATTTTGGACGTTCTCACGATAAGGATAACGCGTTTCACGATTTAGATATTCTGGATGTGGGATGCGGTGGAGGCTTGATTACTGAAGCCGTGGCTGCAAAAGGTGCCCATGTCACCGGGATCGATGTCAGTAGTATTAGTATTGAAGTGGCCAGGCGGCACGCCGAGCAGGAGGGATTGTCTATCGACTACGAACATTGCCTGGTGGAAGAGCTGGGTAATGAACAAAAGTTCGATGTGGTTATAAACGCTGAGGTGCTCGAACATGTGCCGGATCAGCCTGCAATGATAAAAGACTGTGCCGGTCTGGTGAAACCAGGGGGTATGCTTATTCTGGCCACAATCAACCGTACACTTACCAGTTACTTGGTGGCGATTGTCGGCGCAGAGTATGTTATGGGTTATTTGCCAAAGGGGACGCATTCCTGGCGTAAGTTTGTAAAACCTCGTCAGTTAGACAAGTGGGTAGGCCGAGACTTTTATAAAACCTTCAAGTGCGGTATGACGATGAACCCTTTCAATAAAAAATGGCGGCGCAGCAAAGGAATGCGAGTGAATTATATGCAGTGCTATCACTACGCGGAAAAATGAAATATTACGCCTTAATGCGATGGTTTTACTCGCTTACGCTCCAGTTCTCGATGGTTACTTCTTCAGATTGGATGATAGAGGTTAGACAATAGAACAGTCACAAATATTTTCCTCTATAAGTTTCCTTACTTTATGAAATTATTCGGTTTTTAATGAAAGCTCATAGTAAGGCTCATAGTAAGGCTTATAGCACAGTCACTTTTTGAGCCTCTCTGCCTAGCCAGCACCCCAGTTTTCCAATGGGCTATTAACCGCGCGATGTCCCTTTCTTTGCTACAAACCTCTCGTCCCTGCGCAGTGCATACGTATTCAATCCGATTCTCGACAAAACCCTCTAGCGTGACCGGCGCGGTTAACATATGGTTGTGTAAACATTTTTTAACAGTTGAGGGCTCATTTTAACAATGGGCAACAACAGACGGGGCGGGACAATGAAATTTACACCTATAATTGCTGCAATTTTACTGGTAATGAGTACACAAACCAGTGCTAATCTGATCTCTAACGGAGATTTTCAAACCTGTGATTTTACTGATTGGGGGCTGGATACAGATGGGTTTGGAGAACCTGCCGATACCAGTAACTTTACCATAATTGATGAGGCAGGCCAGTGCTCGGCGCAAGTCAGCACGGGCAACCCTTTTGCAACTGAATTTGCTAACACCCTGTTTACCGATCTGGATTTTTCGAGTATCTCACCAGATGCGATTCTGGATTTGCAATTCGACTGGGCTTTTTCTGGCTTCGATCTACAAACTGATGGGCTTTCTGATGCTTTCAGCGTGGTACTCAATAACGGTATCGTTTTTAAGGAGCTATTGTTCGTCTTTGAAGATGGAAGTGGCACATTTTCCACCCAATTGGATGCAAGCTATAATGACTTCTCACTCGACTTTGCTCTTGAGCCAGGCTTCAACATGGAGTCGTATGCTTCCACCTTCACATTAGACAATGTGTCGCTGACTGAACGGGTTGAAGTGACTGCACCACACACTTCATTATTGCTCGCATTTGGCATGTGTGCTGTTGCACTACGCCGCAAAGTACAACAGCGATAAGGATTGTTGCAATGAAAAAGCTACCGTTTATCTGTTTGCCCCTGTTGGCATTAGCCAGTTCCCCCTCACAGGCTGATTGGCAAAACATTCAAACCGCTGATACCAGTTATCCAAGCCGCCCGGCATTTGACCGGAAAAATCGTGAGTACATCTCCACCATTCGTATTGAAAATACCAGTGATCAAACGATTACTGGCCCTATTCGGCTGCTGTTCGATGCCACCAGCCATACACTGCTTAATGCCAGCGGTGAAGAAAGCGGCGTGCCGTATCTTGAGTTAGCTAACGCTGAGCTAAAACCTGGCGATAGCACGAGCATCACAGCAAGGCTGGCACCTAAAAGAGCCGCTGTATCGTTCGACCTTCGCGTTCAGGCAAATATAAACGAGGAGTCTGGCACAGGACTGGAATTAGCTGACAACCAAATTGCGGTGTTCTACAGCCGCGAAGACGGGCAGTATGACGGTTGGGGATTGCATCTGTGGAATGGCCAGGCCTGTGGCGATTATGCGCCCGCCACCACTCAAAGCACATATTTCAGTAATTGGGCCGATCCTTACCCCGCTGATGGGGTACATCCGGAATACGGCGCTTACTACATTTTGTCGGTCGAGCCTGGTGCAGAGTGTTACAACTTCATCGTGCACAAAGGTAACGACAAAGCACTGGGTAATGGCGACAGCCGCTTTGAGCCCGAATTTGGCAACCAGGCGTTTACCTTTAACGGCCATCCTGAGCTGTGGTACACCCCGGTAACCAGCCGGCCACAATTTCTGGACGGTGCAAGAGCGCATTGGATGGACGACGATACACTTTTATGGCGTACGGACTACAGCGATGCTGCTACGGTTACGTTATACCATTCAAGCGATGCCAGCCTTGATGTACCTAATGCCGGGGTGTCGTTACTAAATGTTGGTGCGCTCGACTCTGCCGATCAATTGCCGTTACAGCAGCAAAATGCCGAGCAGGATCACTATGCAAACAACCCCCATCTGAATGGTTTTACGGGTTTTGGAGTCCAGGTTACAGAGCAGCAAGCTAAGTCCATGCTGACTGGTCAGCTTGTTGCCGTGGCAGCCGACGCCAACGGTAATATTCTGGACGCGACACGGGTACAGATCCCAAGAGTGTTAGATTATTTATATACACGAACTGCCAATGATGCCGATGAAGCCGAGCTGGGGGCAAAGTACCAGGGGAGTAATGTGACCGCATCGGTGTGGGCGCCCACGGCGCAGTCGGTGAATCTGAAGATTTACAACAAAGCAAAAGTGCTGCAAAGCACAGTTGCGATGACCTTAGAGCCAGGCTCTGGGGTGTGGCATTACACTGGCGACAAAGCAACTTTAGATCGCCAATTCTATCGTTACGAGCTCTCGGTTTATCATCCGCTGACGCAGAATATTGAGCAACTTGAAACCACCGATCCTTACTCTGTGTCGCTATCGACCAATGGCAGATTTACCCAATTTGTGAACCTGAATGATAACGACTTGAAACCTGAAGGGTGGGATAACCATATTGTTCCGACGGTTTCTGATCCCGAAGACATCACTATTTACGAAAGCCATATCCGTGATTTCAGTATTCTTGATGAAAGCACCAGCCCGGAACACCGGGGTAAATACATGGCCTTTACCGAGTCCAACTCGGTGCCGGTGCAGCACCTTCAGACATTGCAAAACGCAGGTCTGACGCACTTTCATATGCTCCCTGCCAATGACATTGCCACCATTCCTGAAGATGCACAGAGCAGGGTAGATATTACTGACACTGTCGGCCGCCTGTGCAGTGTTAACGCAGCAGCACCGGTGTGCGGCACAGAGAATAACAACACCACCTTATTTGACGTGCTAGAAGGCTATTCGCCAGGGACGACTCAGGCCCAGGCGCTGGTCGAGTCAATGCGCGCTTATGACGGGTTTAATTGGGGATACGATCCCCATCATTTTGCGGCCCCAGAAGGCAGCTATGCCACTGATCCGGATGGTACAGCGCGCATTGTTGAAATGCGGGCCATGAACCAGGCGCTGCATGAAATGGGTCTGCGCGTGGTGCTGGATGTGGTCTATAATCACACCGCCTCGTCTGGGCTGTATGATAAATCGGTACTGGATAAAGTGGTGCCTGGGTATTATCAGCGTTTAAATGAAATTACAGGGCGAATCGAAAACTCGACCTGCTGCGAAAATACGGCCACGGAGCACGTGATGATGGCCAAACTGATGAACGACTCATTGGTCAGCTTTGCTGAACACTTTGGGTTTGATTCATTCCGCTTTGATTTGATGGGACATATTCCAAAGCAAGCGATACTTGAGGCGCGTGAAGCAGTGCGCGCGGTGGACCCAGATACCTATTTTTACGGTGAAGGCTGGAATTTTGGTGAAGTAGTCAACAACCGTCGTTTCGAACAAGCCGCACAACTGAATATGGCCGGTACCGAAGTTGGTACGTTCTCCGACAGGCAGCGAGAGGCAGTGCGCAGTGCCGCACTGTTCACCAGTGGCGGCAGTTTACACGACCAGGATACGATCCGAATCGGCCTGGTAGCGAATGTGGGAAGCTATCAGTTTGTGGCCGCCGATGGCACCTATCTTTCAGCCTATGATTACGAATGGAATGGTCAGCCGGCAGGTTACAGTGATGACCCTGCGGATACGGTAAATTATATTTCGAAGCACGACAATGAAGCGCTGTGGGACGAGCTGCAGTACGGCCTGCCGGAAGATATGCAAGTGGCTGACAGAGTGCGGGTGCAAAATGTAGCGTTGTCTATTCCTTTGCTTAGCCAGGGTATTCCTTTTCTGCATATGGGCTCTGATCTGCTACGTTCTAAATCGATGGACCGCAACACCTATGATGCCGGCGATTGGTTCAACAAAGTTGATTTCACCAAAACCGAAAGTAACTGGAATGTTGGCTTGCCGCTGGCGCAAGATAACCAGGCCCGGTGGGAAGAAATCCGCCAGGTTTCGGCCAATCCCAACTCTCAGTTTGGCGCCCGGGAGATTCAGTTAACCTCGTCACTGTTCAATGAATTTTTGAACATTCGGGCAACCAGTAAGTTGTTCCGGCTGCCTACCGCAGAGGATGTATCGCAGCGCATTCGTTTTCACAATACCGGAGAAGGGCAGGTTCAGGGCTTAATTGTGATGAGCCTGGATGACGGCATTGGCGTGAAAGATATTGATCCGCACAATGATGCTGTGGTGGTGGTGTTTAACGGAACACAGTCAGAGCAGCAGTTTTACATCGGCGACGCCAGTGGCTTTACCTTGCACCAAAACCAACGAGCGTCGGCAGACGAGCGGGTACAGAGCGCGTCGTTCAACAACGGCAACTTTAGCGTGCCGGCGCTGACCACTGCGGTCTTTATTAAGCCGCAGCTATCAGCACAGGGGGTTGGTTTGTCGGCACAGCCTCCTTACGGTGACAAAACGGTGTATCTGCGTGGCAGTATGAACGATTGGGACACCTCCCAACCTCTGGACTATGTCGGTAACGATATTTATCGTGCAGAGGTTGAATTAGTGACAGGCGTTTATGACTTCAAACTGGCTGACGAATCTTTCGATGTCGCCAATATCGGTGGAGGCTTTACTGTATCGGCCGGCCAATCGGCAACGCTTACTAACGGCGGTAACAACCTGACCCTTAACGTGATAAGTGATGGCGCATACACGTTTGAGATCGATGCCAGTGATGCGGATAGCCCGGTGCTGACCATAAGTTCAGAAGATCCCAATGCAGTCCCCCCTCCCTATGGCGATACAACCATCTATATACGCGGCATTATGGGGGACTGGGGGACGTCGAGACCCATGGAGTACGAAGGCGCGGGCGTATATTCCATCATCTTTGCCGTGGATGCCGGAACCCATGAGTTTAAAGTGTCTGAAGCCAACTGGTCTTCACCTAACTTGGGAAGTAACGGTGGCACCATCAATGTTGGCGAGACACTTGTCGTGGAGCAGGGGGCTGGCAACATCCAATTGCATGTCAGCGAAACCCAGCTTGTTCGCTTTGCCATAGATGCCAGTAATCTCAGTGCCCCAGTGGTGAGTGTAGAGACCGCACAGTAGCACAGAGCGTTTAGGCGGGTTGAACACCAGATTTGACCCGCCTTACGCTTCATCGTGTTAGATAGTGGTAATTATCAAAGCCATGGGCAGTAGCTGACCTTTCCCCTGAATTAGCATCACTCTTTCGAGCAGATAATTCATATTGTGCCCCCCCGTTTTGCATACTCAACAGGCGACAAATAATTCAATGAGCTGTGAGGCCGAACATGATTGTAATGTTTTCGCCATAGGTCCTATTCTTTGCTACATCGACAAAGCCTGGCAGTCTGAAATAATCAAGGCGCGCGAATACCACGTGGGCACATAACTCCCCCATCCGGAAAAGATAGTGTCATCTCATAGCTACTTGCTGATGCACGGTCTTCTCGTCACCTAACCATAAGTGATGCACTAATTATCTGAATTCAGGCCTGAGCCTAAAATTTTTCTGTTACTAAGGGCAGGTGAAATATATCTTCGAGGTATATTAATGTAACCCTGATGGCTACAGAAAAATGTTTCATCATCGACCAAAGTTTTTTATTTTTTTGTCTTTTAAATTATTAATGGATATTTATATGTTTAAGGAAAAAAGCGAACAGCGTGGTTTAGCCAACAATAGAAAAAATAGCAATTCATTCAAGATCCTGGATGATAATGAGGTTGCAGCAGTTAGCGGTGGCATTAGTCAATCAACTCAAATTGCCTCGCAAATGGCATTCGTTGGTAGCGGAATAGGGCTGTATGCGGCTGGCGTCGCGCTAGCCCCTTTTGGTGCGGCGCTTTTTATAGGTACTAGTCTTGCCCTCACAGGCTCATACTTGTATCACAACTGGCCATAATTATTCATCAGCGCGCATGCTAGTTACCCGCTTCTGACGAAGCGGGTACATAAAAAAGGAGTCAACAGTGATTTTTAAGAATGGTCTTCCGTGCGTTGATTTTTCGAATCGAGATATAAAGCGCGCTTTTGTATCTGGGTTAATGATTGGCGTATCTGGTGTTTTTATTCTGCTAGGTATAAAAGAGATGATAGTTTTGATACTTAGCTAAAAACCTGTGTCAGGTTTACGAAAATTGCTAGTTTTGCTAAAAAATTGTCAACAGCGGAGTACCTGCAAAACATTAATCAGGCGGGGGGGTAGATGAGAAAGTCCCCTTTTAGTGCCAAGCGGTGTGAATGATTTTGGTGAAGTGGATAGCAACAAACCGTGTTGATGTACGCTAGTATTAATTTACATTTTTCTTGCGTTGCGCCGTTCGCTTTGTAAGGCTGACGGTGGTTTTAAATTCCGTTTCGATTTCAGATAAAAAACGACTCACGTCGGTTTATTGTGTCTCTTTTCAAGTCTACAGAAAAGAGTGATACCAGTAGGCGGGTTTAGATTGATCTCCACACGATGGGCCCACACTGGGACGTTACGCCTGGGTGTGGCAAGCTCTGAACTCCAGACACAAAAAAACCGACTTACGTCGGCTTATTGTTATCTCTTTCATTGGTAAGAAAAGAGATGGTACCAGTGGGCGGGCTTTGACTGGGGCCGACACTCGGACGCCACGCCCGAAGGCAACGGATTTTGAAAGTATCGCGCGTTAAAATATCAATTAAAATCAGCTTCTTAAATTTACTTTTGCATGCTTTTCAAAATTTTTGCATGCATATCTTGTCATATTTCAGAGTGTGGGCCGATTGAAAGTATATAACAGTATTAATATATAAAATTTCCATACGATCAAAATTTAAAAATGCTCAAAGGAAAATCCTGTCTATAACGATTTTTTCTCCAAGAGGTAGTCAATTCATTCCCCTGACTTTTGCGCCGCCCCTTAAATTTTATTTTTCCTATATCTTAGACAGAGCAGTACAATCATTGACATCACGCATTTAATTTAATACTTTTAGTCCTGCCGTTTTCAAGGGTCCCTGATGAAAGTAAATCAAAGCAACACAAACAACAGCAAGGTGGTGATTACCGCCCTGATGCTGTTTGCACAGTTGTTTTTGTTTGCCTCAGATGCTTTTGCTTTTGATAGCTTTCTCGAAAACGCTTCAGAATCCCATCATGAACTGTGTGTTCAAGACACCAATGTTTGTCAGCCAGATAATGATTCTGTAGATAACGCTGGTCCGGACAACTGTGACCACTGCTGCTCCTGTCACGGGCATTTTACCCATATCGTATTATTCCAAAATAGCGATAGCCAGTTAGGAAAACTTGGCGAGACGGCACTTGCTGGTTACCGCACATCCCCTCCGTCTCACCTGCAACCCGGTATCGATCGTCCTCCCAGAGCCTAAATCCTAGTCATTTTTTACCCCTTTAGTTACTGACCAGGATTTACAATATGAACTCATCTTTTTCGCGTACCTGTGAGCGTATGTGCATAGTGGTCGTGGGTAGCGTGTTGCTATTCATATCACCCGCTACCCTGAGCAAAACGATTACGCTCGAACAAGCTTCACGTTTAACGTTGCAGCAACACCCAGATTTACGGCGATATCAGTCGCTGCTCACTGCTACAGAGGCAGATAAAAGGCTGGCTAATCTCACGCCGGCTTATAATGTGGGCGTTGAAGCAGAAAACCTGCTCGGCTCAGGAGATGCATCAGGCATTAATGATGCTGAGCTGACGGTCTCACTCTCTTCTGTCTTCGAGATGGGAGGCAAGCGCAATGCAAGGGTATCTTTGGCTGATGCCAATTTATCTTTATTGCAGTCAGAACGCTATGTCGCGTCGCTCGAGCTGTTAAGCGAGCTGACCCGACAATATGTAAAAACACTCGCGGCAAAAGAACGGCTCACATTGGCGAAAACGTCTATTTCTCTCGCTGATGAAGCCTTATCTATCGTCGAACAGCGCGTAAAGAAAGGCGCAACCAATAAAGCTGAGTTTCTGCGCGCCAGAGCCGCACTCAATCAGGCTAAAGTCGACAAAGCATCCGCCGCAACGGCTTTGGCTATTGCCAAGCAGTCACTTGCACTGTTTTGGCAGGGAGATGCTGAGGCGATTGACACAGTATCAGGCTCGCTGAGTAAGCTTCCTCCAAAACGGCAGTATTCAGCTGTGTATCAACAGTTTCTTGAATCAGCAAATGTGGAGCGACTAACTCAAACTATCAATATAAAAGAAGCTGAACAAAAGCTGGTAGAGAGTAACGCCAGTGCTGATATTTCATGGCGTATTGGCGTGCGGCGCACTCAGGCGGTTCAGGATACGTCTGTTGTCGCTGCCATATCCGCGCCGCTTTTTGCTGAACGAAGAAACCAGGGGGCTTTGCAAGCTGCATTGGCGCAGAAAGAAGCAGCGGTCTTTGCCAGAGACAGTCAGATGCTGGAGATAAAAGCATTGCTCTTTAGAGCGCAGCAATATCTGAATTTCTCCGTTGATGCTGTAAAGCATATCAACGACACCGTTTTGCCCGACCTTGAAACAGCCACCACACTCGTGCTCGAAGGTTACCAGCGAGGGGCATACAGCTACCAAGACTGGATTGCATCCAGAGATGCGTTAATACGCGCTCGTGCAAAGGTCATCGAATTAAGCGAAAGCGCGTTAGTGAACCAGTCACTCGTTGAACAGTGGACCGGATTATCCGGTCAGGCTTCTCCTACTCAAGAATTCCGGAATACCCATGAATAGACTATTCGTTATCATCTCACTACTACTTTGTCTGACTGATGCCAATGCCGCAGCAAGTGGCAAACAATCCCATGCTGCTGAATCGAAAACATTTACCAATAGCAGCGTATCCCTGACATTACGCATTCAGGATACGAAAGAGGGGGCATATTTACTGGCAGAAAGCGCTGATCGCTCGCAGCCGCTGCCACCTGACGCTCTTAACGTCACCCTCAATCGTATGGGAGGGCGTCAGGAAAATATCCGTTTTGAAACCCATGAAAATGGCCTCAGGTCCACAAGTTTCATCGCTGAGCCGCACTCATTTCTCGCGAATATTACACTCTTACAGGGAGGAAATAGCTTTTCGTGGGAGTGGAAAAAGCACGAAGCCCGAACTGAGATTGATGACGCATATTCCAGTCAGGCTGGCGTTACTACAAAAATGGCTTCGGGCGGTGAAATAAAACAGCACACCGAGGTTTATGGTCAGCTGACTATACCGCCACAGCAGCGTGCCAAGGTTCACGCCCGGTTTACGGGAATTGTAGAGCAGCTCTTTGCTGATATTGGCCAGACCGTGAAAGCCGGTGAGACAATGGCGCAGGTGCAGTCGAATGACAGCCTCCAGTCTTACGATGTGAAAGCACCAATCAATGGCATAGTCGTATCGCGCAACCTGAATATCGGAGAACTAACCGGTACGTCACCACTTTTTACGATTGTTGATACCTCCGTTCTCTGGGCGGAATTAAAGGTGTTTCCATCCCAGCGCAGACAGGTTGCTGAAGGTAAATCTGTTCACATTATCGCAAATGGTCGTCAACTCGACAGTACCATTACCAGCATTATTCCTTCCCACGAAGAGCAACCCTATCAGCTTGCGTTAGTAAAAGTAATGAACAGGGAGGGTCTACTCTCTCCCGGCGATTTAGTCACAGGCATTGTCGATTCGCAACGAAAAACGGTACCGGTAAAAATCGAAAATCGCGCCATTCAAACTCTTAACAATAGGCCTGTCGTGTTCCTGAATGAAGGCAATGCTTATCAGGCTACACCTGTGACCTTAGGTCTGCAGGACGACAACTTTTCCGAGGTCGTCGCAGGGTTATCCGCCGGACAAACGTATGTTGTCGACAATAGCTATTTAATCAAAGCGGATATACAAAAATCCGACGCATCGCACGCGCACTGATGGGGGAGAGATAAATGATTGATAATATTGTTCGCCTGTCAGTCGAGCGACGCTACCTGCTTTTAACAATGGTACTTGTCATCATCGGCATAGGTATCTGGAGTTATCAGCGGCTACCGATAGATGCCGTGCCGGATATTACTAATGTTCAGGTTCAGATAAACACGGAAGCGCCTGGTTATTCACCCCTTGAAGCCGAGCAACGGATTACCTTTCCGGTTGAAACTGCGTTGTATGGTTTGCCGAATTTGTCCTATACGCGCTCTATTTCACGCTACGGACTTTCTCAGATTACCGTGGTATTTGAAGAAGGAACTGACATTTACTTTGCGCGGAACCTTATTGATGAGCGATTGGCAACGCTTAAAAGTGTTCTGCCGCCTGGCCTTGAGCCTGAGATGGGACCGATAGCGACTGGCCTGGGCGAAATCTTCGTTTACACGCTGGAGGCGAAAGAAGGGGCTAAAATGCCAGATGGCTCGTCCGTTACGCCTATGGCGCTTCGTGAAGTTCAGGATTGGATAATCAAACCACAACTCGCTCAGGTTAAGGGCGTGGTAGAAGTGAATACCATAGGGGGGTACGACAAGCAGTATCACGTGATGCCACATCCTGCGAACATGCTTGAGATGGGCGTGACTATGTCAGATATCCGCAAAGCGTTGGTAAGCAACAATGACAATGCTGGAGCCGGGTATATAGAGAACAATGGAGAACAGCTGTTAGTTCGCTCACCGGGACAGTTAAAAACCATTGAGGATATCAAAAACGTTGTTGTAGGAAGTAAAGGTTCTGTGCCTGTTTTAGTCAAAGATGTGGCCGAAGTAGGCTTGGGCAAAGAGTTGCGCACAGGTGCGGCAACCCGTAATGGCAAAGAAACCGTGATGGGCACTGTGATGATGCTGGTCGGGGAAAACTCGCGTGAAGTAGCAGCGATCACCAATGAAAAATTTAAGCAAATACAAACTTCATTGCCTGAATGGGTTAAGGCAGAGGTGGTATATAACCGTACTACGCTGGTAGATAAAGCCATCAAAACTGTACAAAAAAACCTGCTGGAAGGCGCACTGCTGGTTATTGTTATCCTATTTTTACTGTTAGGAAACATCCGCGCTGCCCTTATTACAGCAGCTGTTATTCCTATCGCGATGATGATGACTATTACCGGCATGGTTCAGCGGGGGGTCTCTGCCAACCTGATGAGTCTCGGGGCGCTGGACTTTGGTCTGATTGTGGACGGCGCTGTTATCATCGTGGAGAACTGTATTCGAAGGCTCTCAGAAGCGCAAAAACAACAAGGTGGCATACTGGCGCTTAAAGCACGCTTACAGGAGGTTAAAGACGCCACTATTGAAGTTATTCGGCCCAGCTTGTTTGGCGTGGGTATCATCACAGCGGTGTACTTCCCCATATTTACCCTTTCTGGCGTAGAAGGAAAAATGTTTCACCCTATGGCAACAACCGTAGTAATCGCACTGCTTTGTGCGATGGTATTGTCACTCACAGTTGTGCCTGCTGCGATCGCCGTATTTATGCGCGGAAAAATCAGCGAAAAGGAGAGCATCATTATCCGCGGGGCGAAAGCCATTTATCGACCTGCGCTTGAGTGGGTGCTTAAGTTCAAATCGCTTATTCTGGCAGGCGCGCTGGGTCTCGTTGTGGTTTGCTCATGGCTCGCCTCAACATTAGGCTCTGAGTTCATTCCACAGCTTGACGAGGGTGATATCGCGCTGCAGGCATTGCGTATTACAGGCACGGGATTAGAGCAGTCTGTTGAAATGCAGGAACTCCTTGAAAAAACCATTATCGACTTTGAAGAAGTTGACAAGGTATATGCCAAAGTGGGGACGCCAGAGGTGGCCACCGACCCCATGCCACCCAATGTCGCCGACACATTCGTCATACTCAAGCCCCACTCTGAGTGGCCCACTCCGGACAAGCCTAAATCACAGCTCATTAAAGAGCTTGAGAAAGCAGTCACTGCGCTACCGGGCAATAACTACGAGTTTACGCAGCCTATCCAGATGCGCTTTAACGAGTTAATTTCCGGTGTCAGAGCCGACGTAGCAGTCAAAGTGTTTGGTGATGACCTGGATACGTTGCTGGCATCAGCAAATTCGGTTGCATCACTAACTCAAGGTTTACCTGGCGCTGCAGATACCCGGGTTGAACAGGTAGCTGGTCTGCCTATGTTATCGGTTATTCCCAAACGTGAAGTGATGGCGCGCTATGGCCTGAACATCGACGACATCCAGTCTCTGGTTTCGACCAGTATTGGTGGTCAGCAGGCAGGCTTGATCTATGAAGGTGACCGGCGCTTTAAACTGGTGATTCGCCTTCCGGAGCAACTACGACGTGACGTTCAAAAGTTGAAGGTACTCCCAGTCCCGACCTCCAATGGGTATGTGCCCCTTCAGGAAGTAGCCTCATTAGAAGTTAAACCCGCGCCAGCACAAATCAGTCGGGAGAATGGCAAGCGCCGCGTTGTCGTTACAACCAACGTTCGCGGGCGTGATCTAGGGAGTTTTGTCACAGATTTGCAAGCTACGTTGCGTGCAGAACTGGAACTACAGGATGGCTACTGGTTGGAGTACGGTGGAACGTTCGAACAGCTTGAATCGGCCAGTAAGAGGCTGTCCTGGGTGGTGCCGGTGACGCTGGCTCTCATCGTTGGCATTCTTATACTTGCGTTTGGTTCTGTGAAAGATGCCCTGATCATTTTTACCGGTGTGCCGCTGGCACTGACTGGGGGCGTACTTGCGCTGTGGATACGAGGTATGCCGCTGTCCATTTCTGCCGGTGTAGGGTTTATCGCATTGTCAGGCGTTGCAGTATTAAATGGCTTGGTCATGCTCGCCTTTATCAGGCAATTGTGGATTGAAAAAGGCGATCTCTACACCGCTGTAATTGAGGGTGCAATAGTCAGACTTCGTCCCGTTTTGATGACTGCCTTGGTAGCAAGTCTTGGTTTTGTGCCCATGGCGCTGAACACAGGCACCGGAGCTGAGGTCCAAAGGCCGCTCGCGACGGTGGTTATAGGCGGCATTATCTCATCAACTTTACTTACACTGTTCGTTCTCCCGACTTTGTACCAACTGGTACACAGGAAAGCGGATAAACAGTAATACAACGTAGCCCTGGGTCAAAGCCAGGGCGCTACAAGAGGGTTTATGGCGCACTCACATTCCCATAGTTCAGAAAAAATTGGCTGGGCTTTTTTCCTTAATTTTGGCTTCACTATCATTGAGTTTATTGGAGGATGGTTAACAAATAGTACCGCCATTATGGCAGATGCCGTGCATGACTTAGGTGACACACTCTCGATCGGCAGTGCATGGCTTCTGAACAAACTCGGTACAAAAAGCGCAACGAAAGAATTTACCTATGGCTATCGACGGCTGAGTTTACTTGGGGCGCTGATAAACGGCATTGTTTTAATAGTTGGCTCTGCCTGGATCCTTTACGAAGCAGTGCCACGTCTGAGTAATCCAGAAATGCCAGAAACAGAAGGCATGATTGCGCTGGCTATACTCGGGGTACTGGTCAATGGCTTCGCCGCTTTTAAATTACAGGGTGGTAAATCGTTGAATGAAAAAGTACTGAACTGGCATTTACTGGAAGACGTTTTAGGTTGGGTAGCGGTACTGATTGTCGCTATTATTATGCAATTCAAAGAATGGCCTGTTCTGGATCCGATTTTGTCTATCGGATTTACGCTTTTCATTCTGTTCAACGTTATCCGCAACCTCATCAGTACCATGAAGCTGTTTTTTCAGGCGTCACCAGACAACAGGCTGTTGCAAAACGTAACTGATAAGTTGCTTGAACTTGATGCCGTGAGCGAACTGCATCACCTGCATATTTGGTCACTAGATGGTGATCATCATGTCGCGACCGTTCACGTCGTTAGTCAGTTTGAGTCCAAGGCTGAGTACCTTAAACTAAAAGAAAGTGTATCTAACGCGCTGCAAGAGTTTGAGTTATCGCATACCACTATTGAAATTGAGCTGACCAGCGAAGAATGTCGGGATGCTAGTTAATTCGATGATGCAGTATTAATTAATGGGGGCTGGGACAACTTTTAGCCCCCACCTCGTTAGCTCTAACATCCATTGCGTTTGGCTCAATAAAAAATGCATTGATTATATTCACAGGCGTCCCTTGGTTTCGTGCCCATGGCGCTTAATGTCGGTACTGGCGCAGAGGGGCAGAGACCATTAGCAACGGTAGTGATAGGGGGGATCATATCCTCAACCTTGTTGACGTTGGTTGTATTACCCGTGCTCTACCGACTCGTACACAATAAAACCCTAGTTTAGCAAAAAGGGCTTTCTTATTAATGACGAAAGCTCTTATTTCGAATTACCCAGAACGGCGAAACTAAAATAATGTCGTGTCGTTCATTTTTTGACGGTGCAGGAAAGTATGGAACCTACAAGAAAAAGTGATTTAAAAAAGGCGAGAACACTTCAAATATTAAATGTCATCTATGATGTTATGGAAGTAATAGTCGCTTTAATAGCAGGGATAACTGCCAATAGTTCAGCGCTCATAGGATGGGCATTGGATAGCACAATAGAAGTGATAAGTGCTACCACACTAGGCTGGCGTCTGCACGGTGAGCTTAAAGGAATTGATGAAGAACAGGTGAACAGACGGAAAAAAATTACCCTCTACGTAATTGCCGTATCATTTGCTTTGGTCTGCATATTTATATCTTATGATTCAGTTTCAAAACTTTTTAGTCAGAAAACTTCAAGCTGGAGCACTATGGGTTTAATCATTTTAGTTACTTCTTTGCTTATCAACCCTATTTTTATTTATTTCAAAAGAAAATATGGCCGAAAGCTGGATAGTCCAGCGTTACTTGCCGATGCCAAAGATACTTTTATCTGCTTATACCAAACTATCGTTGTTCTTGCTGGTTTGCTATTGGTAAATTGGTTTGGCTGGTGGTGGGCCGATCCCGTGGCGGCGTTGCTCATTGTACCTTATGCAGCAAAAGAAGGTTGGGAAGCTTACACGCAAGCAAGAGATATCAGCATTAATGAGAAATAATACCCGCATCCCCTTTAATAATTCATTCTCTTAGAACTGACTTATTCTATCAAGTATAAACCAAGTGCCCCGGCTTCAGTCATCGTGATACTGCACAGAATGTAATGATCCATGCATTCAATGGTTAAGATATTAATACTTAGGGATCTATAAAGCCCTTAATTGAATCAGGAGTGGATTAACATTGTCTAAAAGGAGGGAACAATGAGTGAGTTTTTAACGCAATGGCAAGAGGCCGCCCACACTACCTTAGGATTGTTTTGGATGGCTTTTTGGGCCTTCGCGCTTGGTTACCTAATAAGCTCAATGATCCAAGTCTTTGTGACCAAAGAGCGAATGCAAAAGTCCATGGGAAAAGCCGGCCCCAAAAGTGTGGCATTGGGCACTTTCTTTGGTTTTATTTCCAGTTCATGTTCCTTCGCAGCTTTATCAACAACACGTGCTCTATTTGTAAAAGGTGCAGGCTTAATCCCTTCGCTTGCCTTCATGTTGGCGTCCACCAATTTGGTGGTGGAATTAGGCATAATCATTTCTATTTTTCTTGGGTGGCAGTTTGTTGTAGGAGAATATGTGGGTGGTATTCTACTTATCCTGGCCGTTTGGCTTTTGGTTAAACTGACGTGTAAAAAAAAGCTTGAGGAAAAATCGCGAGCGCATGCAAAAAAAGCAGAGGGTAGCGATAACCAAGCGAATAGCAAGGAAAAAGGCTGGAAAGATAAAATAGTGAGTAAAGCGGGATGGCACCAAGTTGCTAGCCGCTACACGATGGAATGGAAGATGGTATGGAAAGATGTAACCATTGGATTTACTGTAGCCGGTATCATTGCGGTATTTGTTCCCACTGAATTTTTTCAATCACTTTTCATCGGAGCCGGGCAAGAATCGAACACCTTTTTGCAAATTCTTGCACAAACCATCGTTGGCCCCGTCGCGGCTTTTTTTACTTTTATCGGGTCCATGGGCAACATTCCACTAGCGGCCGTGCTATTCGGGCAGGGGGTAAGTTTCGCTGGAGTTATGGCGTTTATTTTTAGTGATCTTGTGGTATTTCCAGTGTTGCGGATTCAGGCGCAGTACTATGGCTGGAAAATGGCCATCTATATACTGATTGTATTTCTATGTTCGCTTGTGGGCGTCTCGCTTGTCATGCACTACGGACTCGATTTCTTGGGACATTTGCCTGATGCTTCAGGATTTCAGTCAATGACAGATCGGGAGTTTTTTAACATAGACTACACGTTTTTCTTGAATTTGCTCTTTCTCGCGCTAACCGCTGCATTCTTCGTTTGGCATTGCTACAAAAAAGAAAAATCAATGTCAGCTAATCGAAGCCTTGGCGACTGGATTCTGCTGTCGCTTTCGATTGTCGCGTATGGATGGCTTGCAATTGGTGTGGCTGTGCTTCCATTTTTATAGTTTACAAGCGCAACTTTATGAATTTGTTAACTTTCATTTTGAATTTTAATATTAGAAGTTGTCCTAAGTTTTAAATCAGTCCCATAAACGAGCAAAGTTTCTTTCATTTAAAACAAGGAGCCAGTGAAAGACGCTTGGAACGCCTTTCACAGGTATTGCGACAGTATAATATCCTCAGCTTCAATATCGCGACTGCTCTTCATTTGAATTGTTAGCCCATTTCTCAATTAGATCTTTGCTCATATTAAAAGGCTAAGAACTTCGGCTGTGTGGGGGATTTATAAAATCAGCTGCCATTATCAAATATAGCTAGGGAAAGTGACTGTCCTATTTGCTTTCACAGTGAAAC